>Ga0207738_100041_pt1 | contig 30674 bp, 36 predicted proteins | sample LuqExpMetagenom9_FD_187767 | JGI IMG/M metagenome (GOLD analysis project Ga0207738, IMG submission 187767) | Tropical forest soil microbial communities from Luquillo Experimental Forest, Puerto Rico - Sample 9 (SPAdes) | ecosystem: Environmental > Terrestrial > Soil > Tropical forest ... | reverse complement strand
CCGCCGCTGCAATGGCCGCCGTCCGCGCCGCCGCCGCCTGCGCGTTGCTGATCGTCCCCTGCAACGCCGTACGCGTGGATGCCACTTGCGCCCAGGCATTCGCTAACAACGTCTTGATGCCCACCACAGGCCCGAATACTGTTCCGTCCGGCCACACCGTTGCCCAGTTCGATGGCGCGCCCGCATTGACGAGCGTCGTCCCCACAGCCGCAACCGCGTTATCGTACGCCGTGGTGCTACATGATAGGCTGGCCGCTGTTGTGTCAAGGCTTGTTTTCGTTGCCAGCTCAGCTCCATAGTTTTGTATCAAGGTGATTTTGTCAGCATTGGCAATATAATCAAGGCTCGATGACGCGCTTGAATCAACGGTGGATGTGGTGTTTCCAATGGTGAGCGGTGAGCCTGTTTCAGTCCATGCCGACTTACCCATAAATTGCCCTCACTGCCGCATTCGCGGTGATTGTGCTGCCCGGTGTGATTTTGGCCGTATAACTGCGTTGGGATGCATCTACCGTGGCAATGTCAAAGAGATAGTTATTTGTGTTCGTCGGATCGTTGCCGGTGAATGCAACTACCTCAAAACCAGTCGGCGTGCGGAAACTTGTGCTCCACGTCCAGGTAATCGTCAGATACACAGGCGTGCTTACTGTAATGGTGCCGCTTGTTGTCTTATTCACACTACTTCCGGCCGTTGTACTGGTCGTTCCCGTGGTGCTTTGCGACATCGTCACTACCGGTGGCGCCGGAGCCATGCTAAGCGATGCATAGTCCGTGCTCTGCAGGCTTCCCTTTGAGGTCGGACCGATGGCCACAATCATGTACGTTCCGGTGCGAATGGACGATTCAGTGAAGGTCGTTCCAGTCAACGTACTGCTAATCACCGTGGCGGTATCCCAAGCCAGCGTAGTCAGCTCGCTGTAACGTAATTCGTAATGATCAGCACCGCTTACCGCGTTCCAGGTTAGCATTGTCCCACTTGTAGATTGTGTGCCCGCAAATCCTGTCACATCGTCTGGAGCATTGGTTGAGGCCGTTACGGTAATGGTGGAAGTTATGGGTGTTCCGAGCACATTTCCCGCCCAGTCAAATCCAGTGGCACGCACTGCGTACGCAATTCCAACGGTTCCAGTAAATGTGCAACTTTGGCCCGTAATTTTTCCAATCGTTGTCCAGCTTCCACCGCTAGCCTGTACTTCAATTAGTGCGCCCACTGCAGTGTTACCGTTTTTCCACCCAACAGCAACCACTGAGGTTGTTGTTGATCCCGTCGCCGTGCTGTTGCCGTACTGCTCACTTAAGGTCAGCTCAGTGATGTAGGGAGATGAATCTGGAACTCCGACTACTTCACCATAGTTCGGCGTAACGTCTTCGTAGGCAATCGACGAGTACTCGATCCCACTGAGGGTGTAGTTGAAGTCGCCACTCCGCTTCATATTGGTTAAGCGGAAGAGCTTGGCCGGCTGTGCGCCAGCAGATTGACCATAAGCCCAGGCGCAATCTTCCGTGGGCACTGCCGCAAAATCTCCAGCCACGTCAAGCACCGAGCCGGTTTCGCTTGGCGTATAGCTCACCACGGAACGAGATTCGATCACATTCACGTCATAGAGTGTGAGTACCTCTCCAGCCATGAAAACAGGAGCTGTGGACAGCACGAGCGTGTTGCCCCCGTAGCTTTCCACTACATACTCGGTCCCGTTTGTGCTGACCGCCTTCATGATGCGTCCAGATGGTAGCGTTGTAGTCATGGATATCGTTTTGACTGAGCTGGCAATCGTCTGCACCGTGGCCGATCCACGCAAAACCAAAGGATGTTGTACGCTGACCGTGTATCCTTCGCTGGCGACAAAGTTTAGGTCGTTGCGATCTATTTTGAGAGAGGTAAGCGTAGATCCGGACTGAATACGCCCCCCGCTGGCCCATGCTGTGGTGTCATTTTGCACGGCGATCACAGATCCAGGTCGGCAGCAGCACGATTCGACGGCTGCCTCAAACTGGATGGTGCGCAGGCATAACTTTGTGCTTAGCAGTTGGTAATACACCCACCGCCATGCCTGGTCACGGCTCGTGCAACCAATCAGCTTTGTCCGGGTTGGCTTCGGGCTGATGCCAGAGTTTAGGTCCTCTGAAGTCATCACGCTCACCGGGAGGTCCATACGGTAATTGCGTGCGGCGTCAGAGAATTCGCACTCGATCAGAGTGGCGCGATCATCCAACGAAAGCCACGATTCGCGAAAGCTATCGCGCTTTGTGTTGCCCACAGTAAACAACTGCACGGGGTCTGTCGGTCCATCAATCACGACGGTGTAACGTGTGCCGATGGGAACCACGGCGGCACGGCTCATACGGCCAATGGTCTGTAGCGTCTTCCACGCGTCGGAACTCTGATCAAAAACTCCGTTGAAGATAAAGCGGCGCGCTGTGGAACCATCTTGATTTGTGACAGTCTCATCACAGAAATCAGCCCAAGCTTTGAAGGCTGGAATATCAACGTTTGACGCAGAAACTCCCATGCCATACAACGTGTTGGTCAGCACGTCATAAGCCACAATGGCGGGGTTGTCAGTGCTATAGCCAGCCAGTTGCGTTGGCAACATGGAGTCTTCGCCGAGAGCATGGGTGATGTCGGCCATGATTTGCAAATTGCTGCCGCTCATCTGTGAGGTAGACAGGGCTTGCACGGCAATCAAGATCATATTAGGATAGGCGAGGTCGGAGAACTCGACTTCATTGATGTTCCAGAGCCAGACATCGCACACGTGCTTGGCATCGGTTGGGTCTGCATAGACCGTGTCTCCCACTCCTCCTTTATCCCATGCATAACCGATTTTCGTAACCTTCACGTCCCACTGAGCTTTATCAAGGCCATAGATTGTCACCGTGTCAAAAAACGCTGAAAGCGAAAAACTATTGATGACGCGGTAGCCTTGTTGCCAACTCATCACCTCTACTTGCTCCAAAGCTGAATCGCAAAGCTGCCAGCAACCTTGAAAAGTTGCTGATGCTGTCGAGGTTGAACCGTCGATGGCCACGGTCTTCACACTCATCGTGGATTCCCATCGATCCCCAGCCGTGTGGCCACCATTGTCGTAGGCATAGACGAGGCCGCTTCCGGCAAAACGATCCGTGGGCACCACAACCCACGTGGGCCACGTCTGGTGGCCATCAGTGTGTGTTGTGGAAATGCTTTTGGTTTCGTAGGGAAATAGGGGCTCAGTCCACGTGTTCGATCCGTGCTTCGCGATCTGGATGGTGTAGATACACTTCAGAGGAACATAGTTCCCACTGTCTGTGATCCTGTAGAGGCCGTTCGGGAATTTAACTGTGACTTGTAGGCCTTGAATTGCGGTTCCCGCTCCCACCGCAGTGACCGGTCCATTCGAAACCTTAAGCTCTATCTCTTGCGGATAACCATTGACGGTGCGGTTAAACCCATCAATAGGAGTCTGATCGTTGGTTCCGTAGCGTACCTGGTATGTGACGTTCTGATAGTCCGAGATTGGCTTGCCGTTTAACTTAATGTTCGCGATATTAGTAGCTACACCGAATCCATAGCATGCAAGCGCATAAATGTAAGCTTTTGATCCATCAAACGATGGAAAACTCGAAATGATGTTTCCGCACCATCCCATTGTGCCGGCACCCTTAGGGACGGGGGTCCCGGGTTGAGCAAGTCCTTTCGGGCCTGTTGGATCATACGTAAGGCTCCATGCGGGCGCAGAAGGTTGTCCAGGGGATAATGCCCACGAGATTAGCATATTGCCCGCCATACCGATAGCGGCACCGAGTATTGAGGAGGCGGCATACGACATCCCTAAATAAGTAATGCCAACATATAATCCGATTCCCCAAGAAACGAGGCCAACAGCCAATGCCATCATCATCATGCCGATGGACTTAAGGCCTCCATGGCCGGCGCTTGGAAACAGCACCACCTCATCACCTGGATGTACTACCGTGTGCCACACATCATTGGTAGCGATGCGTTCTCCATTGATGCTGGCATCGAACCGTTCTATGTTCCGGTCAACACGAGCCACGACCGCGCCCAGACTCTCATTGTCAAGGGCAGTAACTTCGCGAGTCTCACACTCTCCGGGGCGGAACGGATTGAGGATTTCTATAATGCGAACGCTACGCAGCGTAAGCTCATTGCGCATGTAGATATTGCGCGAATCGGGAACAGAGATAATCGATACATTCTCAAGAGCTGATTGGCTGGTCGTTTCTTCTGGCACGGTAAAACCCTCTAATACGGTTTTGCCACGGCCAAGCGTTATACCGCTCTTTTACGACTCCACACGACGCGTGAGCGTGTAGCATCCACCCTTCCGAACAGACAACACCAATATGCCACGGCGTGTCGTCAGACTCGAGCAAGATTCCATCGCCGGGCTCGGGGTCATATACCGGCTCCCAGTAGGTCAGTGCCTCCTCTAGATTGCGACCGTGACTACCCCACAGTGGCATCGTGTAGCCTAGCCGTCGCTCAATCTCCAGCATGAGCCCGACGCAGTCGTAAGCGTCAGGCCCCCGTGCGCCAGCGCGGTATGGCTTGCCAAGCAGATCAAACCATAGCGAATATGGAAGGGTTTTTGTCATCGCGACGCTACTCCGTCATTTTGTGCGCGTAGAAATCAGGCGAATACTCCATCTCAACCGAAAACAAACCGACATACTGCTTGTCTGAGTTGTAGAGGTGAAATTTTCTCGGCCAGACCATCGGGTCTGCTAAATCGCTTCCCGCATCGTCAAACCTATCTTTGGCGGCATCTTCAGCTACACAGGACGGCAACCTTTCGATGTCCGATCCACTCTCAAACTCGATCAGTTCACCCTTTTCTGGAGACGTCTTGATCTCTTCATCTGTCTGGCTCTCCCATTCCAAATAGAAATATTTCGCCATGCCTTTCTCCTTGTACCGCAGTGCCAGCGATGCCATTACAACTGTGAAGCGATGGCGATGCCGTTGGTTCCGATGCCCGGAAATGCACCGAAGCGCTGTGCGTTGCTATGTGCGACACATCCGTGAGTGCCATCATAGGTTCCGTCGCAATTGGTGATGCTTCCCGTGTAGCCGCACTGCTTCCCTTTGTAGTTACTGACCCACATACAAAAATTGGCACGGTACAGATGCTTAGGAAACAGCATGCGCATCGGTGACAGAGCAGAACACGACAGCGATACGACGGCAGCCGTGCAGTCCGTCTTCATCACCGTGCAAGAATAAGCCAAATCGGGCTCACCTGCCGGGTGCGCCGTGTTGTAGACATAGAGGTTGGCTGTTGCGCCTGCCAGTCCGCCGTACTGCTCAATATATCCTTGCAGGATGCGCATCACGTTTGATGCACTGATGATGACCGTCGGCAACTGCGCCGATGAACTCTCTTCAATCGTGAGCTCAAAATTGAACGGCTGATAGGTCTGCATACCGTTACCGTCACCGGCATCAAAATTGATCGGTTCGATGTTGCGCGCCAGGCGTACGTGCAGACTGTCGTACACAAGGTCTAACAGGAGAATCCATGCATCTCCCGAAGCGAGTTTCGATTTGTCTTGCTGGGCCGCCAATGAAAGGACAGCCATCGGAGAGTATCCTGCCGCCATATCTATACCTCCGTAAGCTCAAAGCTGACGCCGTAACGTTTCACGCCCTGCCCAACCCCAACATCAGATGCTTCCGGCAACTTACTGAAGCGCACCGGGCAGCCTAGCGATTGACTTCCAGCCATGCGGCCAAACGGTGTGAGAGGGATACGCAGCGCGCAGCCTAGTGCGTCCCAAGTGATCGAACTTGATCCGTCCAAAGGGATAGCGGCAACGGTCGTATTAGTCAGCGATGTGCTTAGCTGGATTGCGAACGTCGTTGCATTCGCCGGAACAGTGAATTGGAAATTGATTTCTTGCCAGCCGACGCCGACTGCAACGGCCGTGGATTGCGTACTGAGAACATTGCCATTTACCCCGAAGAACACAACGGTCACAGCACCACCTAATATGCCGTTGGTTAGCGTTCCCTGGACTACATCAGCAGATGCGCGAAACACATAGACTTCGCCTGCACCGCACGATATGCGTTGATCTGTGCTCACCTGAGCGGTAACAGTGGAATTTGCTGGGAGAGATTGTCCGGCAGCAGTAGAGAAACTGAGCGCGCGTGTCCCATCTTCGAGAACTGAAGTGGTAACATCAACGCTCTCCTGCGCGACCATACTTGATATGCCCCACCCCTGCGCTACAGCGGTTACAGATGGAGCGGGCAACTCAAAGCTACCGTTAGGCAAAAGGTTGGGATAGAGGAAGCTATTCGCTCCGCGAGCGGCGGTGACCATAGCGAATTGATCTATCGCACGTATATCTTCCGCCACGAGATTGCGTACATTCACTTTCCATGTTCGCCGCGTGCGCGTATAGCGTGGACGCGTGGCAACGTACCCGCTCTCCATCTGATCGCGGATCGTGTCATCCTCCATGCTCCTGGAAGAATCCATAGATGGTTGGCGTGATAGTGATGGAAAGATGAGCGGGACCGTTGCCATAAGTTCAGCGTGTCCCAACTTAGGGAATCCGCGCTAACTTGAAGACATGAAGCTACGTGTCGGTTTGGATGTGTCGGGAGTTGTAAGCGGACTGGATGATCTACAGAAAAGACAACTGCCGTTTGCCTTAGCTTCAACGCTCACCGGGTGCGCCAAAGATGGCCAGGCGGCAGTGCAGGGAAGCCTTAGCGGAAAATTCACGCTCCGCAACAGCTTCACACGACAAGGCATCCGCATTAAGCCAGCCGAAAAAAAGACACAGCGGATCGAGGCAGACGTTCACACGGATACGGCTAACCGGAGCACAGGCGCACCTGATTACCTAGTTGCGCAGCAGGAGGGCGCGGAAAAGGTTCCTCATGCAGGACGCCAATACCTTGCTGTGCCAACAAAATACCTCCGGCAGTTGGCTCCAGGGGTAATTCCGCAAGAATTGAGACCTCGCAATCTACTCGGCGCAGTTGGCGGACGATATACCGCCATTACGCGGAGAACAAAGCAAGCTTCCCTTCGTAACCAGCGTCTGGTGCAGGGATTTGTTTTCTTCGTTCAGAGAATGAGAGATGGACATCAGGCTATCATGGGGCGATATTGGACCGACCGAGACGCATACCCGTTCTATCTGCTGATCCCAGCAGCCAGGATCGATCCAAAACTCGATATGGAAAAGACTGTTCGCACTGCGGTGGAGCGCGCTTTCCCGGATTGCTGGAAGGAAACTTGGCGGCGTATCATGACAAAGGGGCTGCGCGTCACATCTTGATCGCCAAGGAGCGAGGTATACTGTTGAACAACATTTGAGCATTGGAGATTGCGTTCATGGGCGATCTATTCTTACCTTCACATCTGATTTTGGTTGCGGTTTTTGTCATTCTATATTTTATGCCGGTCATAGTAGCGCGCGTCCGCTCCGCTAAGTCATTCGCAGCTATAGCGATAATTAATATTTTTCTAGGCTGGACATTCGTGGGTTGGGTTGTAGCCCTAGCATGGGCGGCGTCTGGAAAAAACACCGCCACCACGCCCATTACTGAGATTTCCCATGCTGTTCCAATACAGGTTCCCACCCCAAGCGGACCAGGATCCAGTTATCGCTTAGCCAAAGCGTTTGGATCAGCAATACGCTTCAAACGTTAGAGAGACCCCATAATCCCCATAATACCCTGAGCCACAGGGCCATTGGTTTCAAGTTGCTTGAGCATGATTTGAATTACCTGCTGCTCACCTCCGTCGTTCTGATGTTGCGTTTGGCTAACCTGGAGCGGTGCTCCGGTGTTATTGAGCACAACCTGAATGCCGCCATTTGCGCCAGCGCTATTTCCCGTCTGAATTAAGCTCGCCGCAGCCGTAGGCACAGTCCCAGCTCCTGAGCCTACACCGCCGTTAGATGACACGTTACTGCCTCGATGGAGAAATCTGCCTAAAAGGCCGCCGACGATACCATTAGCGTTGCCCTGAAGGCCGGAGCGTGGGTTTGTCGTGTTGCCTTCCCAACTCATTCCGTTCCACCCCTTACCACCCCGCCCTTGCGGATCACCGAAGAGCATGCCGAAGAGATGGCTCTCCATGAACTGCCCTAAATCTTTGAGCATATTTTCGCGGATTTGCTTCCATTGCTGATCCCACCTTTCCCCAAGGTTGAATAGTGGATCAAACACTCCGTGGGCAAACTTCTCCGCTTCACCCTCCACAGCCGCCGGATCAAAAAACGGCTGTTTGCCCAGCACCACGTTGGGCCTTTTGGACCCAAAGATGCCGGCCAGGTCTGGAGTCTGCTGTGGCAGGTCGATCCGTGCGTTGGCCATGGCTATATCAATTTCACGCGCGGCTTTGGCGCGGCGCTCGTCAAGTTCTGTAACTTTGTCGCAGATGGCAAGGTATTGGGCTTCAAGCTGATTAAGCTTTGCCTGAGTCTCCAGCCTGCCCTTCTCGTTCTTCGGACGGACATTCTCAAGCTGCGCAATCTGATTGAGCATTTCTCGTTGTTCCTTGCCTAGCAGGGCGCGCTCAGTGTTAAATTGCTGTTCCTCAAGCTGTGATTTCTGCGCTAGATACTCCGTCTCTGCGCGCAACCCCTGCTTATGCAATTCGTCATTGATTTCAAGTAGGGTTTGTAACTGAGTGCGCGCCCTCACCTCATCAGACTTGGCCAACGCATCCATCAGCACGCGATGCGCAGCGGCGGCGTGCTCCTTTGCTTCCTGTAGAGCGCGCAATTTGGCATCGTCTGTTGCAATCCCTCCTCCCTTCCAGCCCTGCCCATCGCCATCATGGCCACCCTCTGGCGGAGTGACCTTGGGAGCGGTTGGATTCAAGAGTTGGCCCTCAACCTGCCTCATATCCGCTACGAATTTGGACTCCTGCGCAAGCATCTTATCGTGGTCTGCTCTGGAGTCATGCATCGCCTGGAGGGCAGCATCTCGTCTCGCCGTTTCTTGATCGCGATACCGTTTAGTCCAGTTGAATTTCGAACCGATATTGTAGTCAAAGGCATTCACTGCGCTACTTAGGTTGATATATTCGTCCTTTGATTCGCGCATAAAATCTGCAAGCCACTTGAACGCGGTGGCAACTTCTATAGCGACCAAACCTGCTTGCCGGCCAGCAGTGGTCCAGATATTTGTACCTCCAGTTGTAGCTGTGAACTCCGTGATGATTCCTTCCAGAGCGGGCGAAAGTCCTTCAGCAAAAGCAATCTTCGCGCCCATGGTGCGCTGTTCCATATCGCGCATCTTCGCGTTAAGCTCCTTCAGTTCCTGGGCGCTCATTTGATCCATATAGACGCCCGCGTCCTGGGTCTTTTTCTTCAGTTCATCAAAGTGCTCCGCCAATTCGATCAGTACGGGTATTTGAGCTTGACCGCTCTTGCCTAGTAGATCACCGGCAACTTGAAGCCGACGCGCCGGAGCGGTAGTTTCGGAGAGTGTCTTGCCAAGATGCTGGAGGACAACATCGACCGCATCATGCCGACCTGCAACGTCACGGGCAGTGACGCCAACCTGATTAAATGCCGCCTCAAGTTTTTTGTTCCCGTCCGCTGCATCTGCGAGATTCTTTCCCATCTTGCCGGCGCTCATCAAGAGCTTGTCAAAATCGGTGCCAGTGACAGACGCGGCATAATGAAGCACGGAGAGCGTTCCCGCAGCGATACCAGTACGCTCTCCGGCCTTACTGATCGTCTCACCATACTCCGCTGCTCCAGCTACTACCTCTCTAAACTGAGCAATTATTTCCTTTGCGCCAAAGGCAATGCCGGCCGCTTCGAGGCCATGCTTCAACGTCTCACCTATCTCCCCTAAGGAATCAGACGTTTCTTTCGCCTTTGCCTTGGTTTCATCTAGGTGCTTTTTTACCGCGTTGAATACCTCGCCGGTTTTGTCGTCTCCGGCCACAACTACAACCACACTATTGGGCATCTTGTTTATGCTCCTGTTTGGAGTATGCCGTAAAGAACGCATCGAACGCCGCTATCGGCGACGCAAACGTCTTCATTGGCATCCTGCGCTTCGGCTTCTCTAGAAGCTGTGACGGAGTGATGGGCTTAGCATCCTTTGGCGTGTGTGGCAGCAGATAGACGTGCCCCAGCCATGCTGATTCAATGCGCGCCCGTCTGGCTTCGTGTTTCAGGCGATCCCTGTATCCATCCAACAGGAGCACTAACTCGCAATATTGCAGGCGGTAAAACTCCGCAGGAGACAGTCCCATCTCGCCGCACACAACGCGGAAAGCGTCTTCCCACGTCCACGGTTTAGTGCGCTTCGTACGCCCCGTGCCTACTTTCCGGACGGGGCTTCTGCTTCCCCCTGTTCGTCACCGTAGTACGCGGCTAAGGCCTTTGTGATCTTAACCACGGCCTGAGTTACCCATTTGCGCTTGGTTATCATCTGCCCCACGTCTTCGACGGTGAGCTTTTCGTCGCGCCTCTTGGCGTCGTCCTGAAGCATCGCCCACAGGTAAACCTTGAGATTGTCCAGGTTCACATCAAGCGTACGGCGATCTTTTCCGGTATTCTGGTCCTTCTCTACGCCAATAGTCTGCCATAGCGCAGAGCCAGGTTCCGCCGTATTGCGAATCAGGATTTCCGCATTGAGGTTCATGGACAACTCACGCCGGCGGTCAAAGTCAACATAGATCGGTGTCTTGTCAATCATCTCTTTCCTCACTTGTAAAAATAGGGCGGCCCAATATATGAGCCGCCCTTCCCTCAAACTCTCACAGTGAAGGCGTGTCCGTGAGATTCCCGTCGCAAATTACTGCTGCGCCTGGATGCTAAACGGCCCTGCGCCCTTCATTGTGATCTGGATGCCTTGCAGGTCAGTGTTCTTCCCGTCCCACTTGAAATCCGTGATGATGACGGAACCGACGTAGGAATCTTCTCCGATGGATACTTCAGGCAACAGAGTGATGGCGAGCGGCGTCGAGTTGAGAATCGCGCTGCGTAGCGCTTGCTGCGAGGTGTCACCCGTGATGTAGTCCAGCTTGGCGGAGCCTTCAAAATCCAGCAAGCCAATGAGACGCGACTTCCACCCGTTATTACCGTGGTCTGTGGCGTCCAATTCGTCAGCCTTGAATCCTCCCTCCACCTCTTTCAATCCAGCAACAGTGACAGCAGCCCCGCCGCCACTGGGCGTGTACTGCAACTGCGCTTTGTATCCCTGTAACTTGTGTGGCGTTACGGTTGGCATGTCGTCTTACCCTCCCAGGTACGTTTTGTTGATCGATGGATCGTTCCTATCTACTTCCACTTCAACGCAGATAGTTACATCCACACAAATTTCGTCGGATTGGTTCTTGTCTATGTATCCGATTTCCACGTCTTCAACGCGTGCATCCAGCACCACGCCGCCTAATGATGCATCTTTGCGAAGCTGCTTCCATGCCCACAAGACAAGCGGATCAGCCGCAACGTCCACCTCATCGGTCGCCGCAACGGTTCCGCGCACCGTGAATTTTGCTTCAATGTTGGCCGAGTCGTTCGCTCCGTCGTAGCGTACAGCAACCTTGGTGGCAAATAGATTGAGAGCTCCGGCTACCGCTTCATCCGCGCTGATTGGCTCGAAGCGCGTGCGCCACACAACGGCCGGTGACCCCCCTTCATTAAGGGCCGCTAGGTAGTTGCTGGCAGCTTGAGTCCATACAGTCACATTGCTGGCCATCAGAACGGAACGTCCTCCTCGTCTACTTCTGCCGGGGGCTCCGGCGGCCTGTTATCACGGGAGTCGAGGAGCGTCACATCTGTGGCCACGATCCGCGTCCGGTACTGCTTGCGGCCCGAGTCCTTGTCGTCCCAACTGTCATTGCGGATGCGCCCCTCAACCATGACCTTCGAGCCTTTGTGTAGATAGTCGCGCGCAATCTCTGCCAGACGCCCATAAAACAAAACGGTGTGCCAGTCCGTTCTATCTTTCCATTCGTCTCCCTGTTTGTACCTGTCGTTCGTTGCTAGAGAGACCTCCGTCCGCAACGTTCCACCTTTGCTGAGCGCTTTGGCTTCCGGTGGTTGGCCAATGTAGCCCAACAGAAGAACTTTGTTCACGCTTTTCATAGCTTTCCTCACGGTCAGGAGACAGCATTCTATTACTGGTTCTGGTAATCACGGATAACCTCACGCGCGCTTCAAGTACAGCTCGATCACTTGCAAGTCTCTTTGCTCTGGTAACGAATGGACGGTGTAATTCACACCGCCCACCGTGATCGGGTCACGCGGCTTGGGAGCCGCGCTAAACGCGTTGTACGGAATCTGAAGAACTTTGATATTGCGCTCCACTCCACCGGGGCCGCCGCCGTGCGAGAACACATCCGTGTGTTGATCCAAGATTCCGTTGACGGCCGGCTCGTTATTCCAAACCACAAGAGACTGTTTTCCGAAGTCTCCAAAGAATACGGGCAAGTCGGAATCACCAAACATGGGTTACTTGGCTCCCTTCTCCAGCTCCACGATGCGGGCCAGAGCCAGGGCCAATTGAGCTTTGGTTGTACCCAGTTCATCGGCGGCGGCGGCCTGTTTCTCGGCTGCCTGCTTCTTTGCCTTCACCTGGGCACGAATGGCGGCAACGTTTTTCTCCGTGGCCGGAAGAACACGGTCGTACGTGTGGAGGTACTTGAATTCGCGCGCGCTCAGCTCAACCACTTCGCCGGTCGCGCACTCTTCACCGTTAATGAGCATGTCCATGCAAAGGACAGCCTCAACCTGAGCAGGCTTGGAATTCATACTCAACATGCAATACCTTTCTGTGTGCGAGATGCGCTACTTGTTGGGCCTCCGCTCTGTGCTGCGAGGTTAAGCGGCATAGAGCGGAGGGTTAATGTTTAGATAGGCTTAGGCGACGGCGATCTTGTTCGAGGCCGCAAAGGCCGCAATATGGCGAACAGCGGTGTCATGCAGAGAGCGCATCGTCAGCACAATGGCTCCAGCACCGGCCTGGGTATACGGGTCATACACCACCTCCACGACGCCCCAATCCGCCAGAATGAGCTGCGACCAATCGCCGAAGATTCCGGTATGCAGCACGGCCCCGGTAACGCCGCTTGCGGTACCATTCTTCGGGAGCTGGTTGGTTACACCAGCCCTGTAACCGAGCGGCCCATCTTCCAGGCCACTGGGATCCTTGGGGCCTTCCTTCCAGATAGGCTCCGCATTGGCTCCGGGGAACTTCTGAGTGCCCTTTGCCAACCCGCGTGTTTCCGGCGTCAACATCCATCCAGATGTCGCGGCGTCCGCATTTGCGGCGGATGTTGCCGTCTCAAACGCAATGTAGTCCTGATAGCTCAGCGCCTTTCCGCCGCTCGCCATCGTGGTTCCGCTGGGAGGGATGAGCGCCAGGCCCGTCGCGTTCATCAAACCAACTGGGCCAGGTCCGCCCACAGGTCCAACCAAAGATGCCAGATCGATGCCAAGTCCACGGATACGGTTGAAGTCCGCACGCATCAGACCCTCAACGTCCGGTGACGTACTGGCCAACAGTTCGATGTCAACCGCGCTCTGCGTGCTACCCCTGCGCGGCTGGACGGAAACAAAGTCCATGCTGAGGTCGCTGGGCGTGGTATTTGCGCCTTCTCCAAGCCACTGCCATGTGCCAGCCGCAGACTGACGCGGCAATCGTACAATTCCTTGAAGGCCGCCCAGAACACGCGCACCGAGAGCTTGGACGCGCGGACGGTTACGCAACAGTTCGATCACTTCCGGCCGGGTGATGCTTGCCACGGCCGCAGCTTCCGAAGTGATGGCAAGCTGTCCGGATGCACCAGCAATGGCCTGAGTGCCGAGAGCACGGGTGAGCGCGTCCAGCGGAACGAGAAAGCCGGTCGTGTTAATGTTGAGGCGCTTGCCGAGTTCGTCGGACATTTCTCGTTCAAACGTGGTATCCGGCACACTGCGGAAACTTCCCGGTTGGGCGCGATTGATAATGCTGCGCAGGACATTGGTGAAGCTGTACCGCCTGCCGTCCCTGCCCGCGCTTTCAAACGTGCGGTCACCCATCGTTCCGACCTTGGCCGCATCATTGGCATCGATGATCTTGCGAATCACCGTATCCTTGAATGCGTCCGCCGTAGTCTTGTCCGTAATCGCCTTACGCACCTCGTCCTGGCTCACGTGCTTGCCGAAATCCTCGTCGCCGGCAACGGCCAGAATATCCTGTACGCGCTTCAATTCCAGCTCAGCAGGGCTGGGCGTGTTAGCCGTATCGGCCATGTTCCGTTTCTCCTGTGTTGAAGGTGGTTCGCTGATAACCTCAGCGGTGGGTGCGGCGGCCGAATCAGCACTCCGCGTTGCGGTGACGGTTTCCAACTCAACCGGATACTCTTTGTCGGCCTTGTCAGAACGACCAACGCCAGAGCCGGCATAATCAGCAGGAACGGTGACCAATGAGGCGTCGTACGGCTCCCAGTCCCGCACCTCACAGCGCGGCGGATTCTCCGGGTCCTCATCACCTTCGCCATCCTCAGTGACAGTGCGCACCATCTTGTAGACCCTGTAGCCCACAGAGGCCGCCTTGAGGATGCCGGCGTCATAGTCGGCACGTTTCTCTTGCGCAAATGGAGAAGGCCCGAACGGACCGGATACACGGAGTTTTCCGTCTTTCAGCTCATACTTATCCACGATTCCGAGCTGTTTATCCATGTCATGGTTAAACAGTCCCGGAACCATGCCGGCATCAAGGCGGCCCGTGCGCACGTTCTCTTTGCTATGCAGGAGAATTTCGTCACCGAACCAACGACGCACCGGCTCCTCGCTGCTCACCACGAATTCAAACCGCCCAGGATCGGGGCCAGATAACCGCTCTCCCTCTTTTGGAGTAGCGGCAATTCTGGCCTCTCGAAACTGGAGCGGTAGCGCGGACGGAGTGCGTTTATTGCTCATAATTTAGTTATGAGCTGTAACTAGAAAAGCCCGCTAATTTATGAGTTATTCCACCAGAGCGAAGGTTTCCTGCGACAAACGGATCGCGGCAGATTCGCAATGCCGCTCTTCACGCTCAATACCGACTGCACTCAACCCCATGAGCTTGGCCGCCTCTAGTGTCGTGCCACTCCCCATAAATGGGTCGAGCACTGCTTTGCAGTCAGCGGGAGCCTGAGCGATAGCCCAACGCATCACCGTGAGAGGCTTTTGTGTAGGATGCACACGCACATCCTTACTGCCCGGATCAACCAGAAAGCCATTCCATTTGTAGGCAATCCGGCGCACGCTTCTGTTGAAATTTGTCCATGCTAATTCGCAATCGGCAAATTGCGTGTCGCCGCGTAGCTTGTCCCAGACGAGCCAGCACTTGGATGGCGGCAACACAAAGTAGTTTCCGCCAAAGATAATTTGATGCGGCGCGCAAGAACGAATCAGGGCGATAAGCTCAGCATCGGGCGGAGCATCATCCCAAGAGCTATCGCCGTAATTGCGTTTTTGGATCGCCTTGCCTTTGACAATGCCGGTTCGGTGACACTTGACGCCCTCGCCGTAGTGCGCTGCGTGGCTCGCGCCTATCCCATACGGAGGGTCCGTGCAAAGCAAATCTGCACGGATTCCCTCAGCCGACAGTATCTCCCGGCAATCGCCGTGATAGATGGTAATGCCGCCGTGGTCATAGTATGGTTTCATGCCCGGAGGTTTGCCTCCAGGAAATACAGCATATGGTCGGTATCTTCTGCTAAGCGAAGATACAGGTTTTGCGTAACAGGATCATTGGACGTTTCGCCAATCGCTGCGCGGTAGCTATTGGCCACGCTCGCCAACATCGCCGCCATGGCGCGGACATTATCCTGCACGCCCATGGATGCATTGATCGCTATGCCTGTCATTGCAGTTGCGCGGTTCTTTTTCCAGGCGTCCTCAATTTGTGCGGGAAGCCCAAGCGCCTCTCCGCCCAGCGCCGTGATGCGTTCCGCGATATCGTCGGTTTGTCCCTGCACAAGTTCATAGACCTTATCGAACAGTTTGTGCGCTGGGTAGAACCCCTCTCCCTTCACGTTCCAATGCGCGGCTTTCGAGAAGAGCTGCGCGGAGGTTGCAAGGGCAAGGTGTTGATTGAGTAACGATACAGACGCCGCCCGCGCGGCGTCCGGTGTGTCGTTCTTGGTCGGGAACATTATTCGCTATCCTCCGTTAAGTCCCATAGCGCGGCGTTGGCTGAATGCATTCCGCGCACCAACTCGCGCGCTTTTGGACGTGACGGCGCGGGTTTCGTCTTGGCCTTTGGCTTGGCCGGCTTTTCTTGGCCATCCTTCGGTTCACCGCTGGATCCGTCACTGTCTTCCGTCTCTTCCGCGTTGATTTCGCTTGCAGCTTCACCGCGTATATCTGTGCCAAACTTCAAACCCAAACTGTCTGCGAGGTCCTGTTCACGCTTGCGCTGTGTATACACCTCTTCGAGGTCACGCCCAGTGCTGTTGAGAATAGACTCATTAGTCTCGAAGCCATTCTGGACGAGCAATGTTGATGCCTGTACGTCCTTGAGTGGATCAACCCAGGCCCAGCGCCGTGGCTCCCACTTCAGGGCGTCTCCCTGAAAACGCTCCTTGTCAGTGAGCGGCAGTTTAATGCCTCCCCACATCAAGCCGGCGGCCAACCATGCGTCATACATTGGCTCCATACCAGAATCAATTAACTCTGCTTGCATCTCCATCCAGAAGTCGCGCTCTTCCAATTCTCCGAGACGGCCTGAGCTGTAATTTATGCCGGCCAGGTTGTTGCACAGCTTGTGATAGGCGACATTCATGCCAGAAGAGATAAGCCGATTGCTGCTCTCTACGAACGGCGAGAACTCCGGATCATGAGTTGGAGTGTTGTTCTTGAGATGCTTACCGATAGGCATGTCGATGGCTTTGCCAGCGCCAATATCAATTGCCTTGGAGCCATCAGCGTTCATGCCGTCGCTCTCAATTTCCCCGGCCGGCGCATCCGCGTCTGTCTCGATGGACATAACCAATGACGCACCCACACGGGCCTTTACAAGTTCTGCCTTGAAATACCCATCAAGCATGTTGAGTTGCTCCATGCTGGAGGCAAACCACGGGTATCCGCGCGTCTGTCCCGTGCGGTGTGGAATGAATAGGTGAATGATTTGATCGGCAGGCACGCGCTTGCGCTGAGAGCTCCCGGTGTAACCTTCAGCCGGATTGCCATCAAAGATGTGGTATGCAACTGGCTTTTGGTTAGCGTCCACCTCTACACCCATCCGAATCTGATGGCCGTTAGGCATGTCCATGACGTTGTAGGAGTCGTCTACCTGATCGGAGTCGATAAGCTGGAGTTGAAATCCAAACGGACTGACACTCCTAGGTATATACACTTTGCGGAGGAATTGCTCGCCATCACGCGCCCAATTCTCAACAACAAGGCGCTGAAGCTGGCGCAAGGAAAAACGTCCGCATACCGTACACACACCCTTCTTACTCCACGCACGCCATGCCCGCGCAAGTTCTTGGTTCGCGGCCTCATCCAGCCCGTTGTTCTTCTTGCTCTTCCTGACCTGTTGGACCTTGAACGCCAATTTCATGCCATGTTGGCCGATAACATTGGAGCGCACCATGGTCAGAAACTTGGTTGCAATTGGGGAGTTGATTGCCTGATTACGTGCACGCGCACGCATCTTGCGCAAGTCAACCTGCAAGTCCTGATCGATTGAGCGCGACGCCGACGGCCAGTCCATCGTGAGTCCGCCCAACTTGGCTGCCTTGAATCCACCCCATCCCGTTGCACCGCCGAGCGCTTGCATCGTGGCATCCGACGTGAGCGTACGCTTGGATTCTGGTTGCCATCCATGCTCACGCATATTCGCCAGCAAGTTGATTGGTTCGATGTGTGCCATCAGTAGCGCAGTCCTTTCGAGAGGAAAATGGAATGCCGGGGTAGGTCATTCACCTTGTCCACAAATAGCCTTGATCCCCAACGACGGAAATGCACCGACCCATCATCCAAACGCTCACAAGAGTGAAACCTGTACCGGTTAGGCGTGGTCATATCCTCCAAAACACCAAAGGGAACGATCGTGCCATTCACAACGATCTGTGCGCGTTCGGAATCAATTTCAATGTGCATAGCTCACCCCTTGAATCGGAAGGTTATGTTGCGTGATTCGGCGTAAATGCCCATGGCTTTTAGCTCTACCCGGTATTCGTTCTTCCAGTACTCGCGCTCTTTGATAAGATCAGCGCGGCTAAAGCGACGGAGCATCTTGCCATTGATGGTGTACTCCGCAACGCTAGGATCGAGATTGCCCAAGAGGCAAGCCTCAATAGCGTCTAGGTTCCTTTTGGCTACACTTCGCGTGTCAACCGGGCCTTGCGCGCCCGCAACATTGGGCGCAACAAGAACATCCTGAAGCGGGAGTGTTACCTGTTCGCCGGCCGCCGTCGTATTAGCGATGCCAACCAAAACAGCGATGAGCTGATACGTATCCGGGGCCGCGCTGGCTGTCTGAGAAGGTCTTGCCTGTACGACAAACGTCTGGCCGTCGTCAGCAGCCGTGATGGGAGCATTCTGTGCCTCCGCTCCATCCAGCACAAAGCGATTGGTTGGGCTGTTGAAAATGTACTTGAGTTGATACAGGTTGCTTGGATAGTCCGGGAATATCCGTTCCCAGTTCCACGAATCACCCTGGCGGAGCTGTGTCGGCTCAAACGGCACAGAGGCGTCGTCAAACTGGCGCATCGGCGTGGCTGGATTCGTAAGGTTGCCCATAACTTAGTTATGGGCCTCAATCGATAATTACGGCTATTTTAAGCGGTGTTTAGATGAAATAAGGGCCGCGTTCGGCGGCCCGTTAGTTGGCAAGCATGAGTTGCGGATCACGAGGATCATCTTCAAAACAGGCTCCACAGATAAGCGCCGCATCTGGCTTCGCCCAGGCATTCTGTCCGCACTCAGGGCACGTGTACTTTGTCTTGCTCTCTGCCTTGGCTTTGGCCTCTGCCGCCATAGGCGCTGGGCTTGCCCATTTAAGCCTGATACCTTTGGCCTTGAGCTTCGCATAGGCCCGCGCGTAACGGCCATCCCTGATGACAAAGTGTGTAACAGACTGGCCAGTCTCCTTGCCACCGGGGGCTCCCGTGGTTGTGGGCTGGAGACCAATCTCTTTCATCTTTGTTGCCCACTCCTTATTGTGATAACAACGGCGCGGAGGCTTGCCGTGAACCTGTTGCCACAGATGGGCCATTTCATGGGCAAGCGTGGAAAGAATGCGTTCATCTGTTTCATCACAGAACGTGTCTGGATTGAGCGCAATCTCATGCACACGCTCTTTGCCGCCGCGCGCGTGGAACCGTTCTGGAGCGAAGTATCCACGCGCCTTGGCGTGCCGCTGGAGCGTAATGAGCGCTTGCGGAAGATTGCCGTCAAATAGCTCTGCATTGAGGTGGTCAAAGGTAGATTGAAAGTCCAGGTATTGCTGAGACGTTAGCTTCTCTTTCATGCATTCACCGCCTCATCTAGGTATGCGATGGCCTCTTCTACGATCTGTACCGAGCTGTCAAGCGCATCTATAGCTGACTGTGCTTTGTCGCCCCGCTCACCAGCCTGAATACTCTCCGGCATGTTGTCATAGCTCTCTTGCTCTTCATCCTTCAAGGATTCAAGATCCCCCTTGATCACATCCAGCGTGTCACTAAGTTTACGGAGCGCTTTGCGTCTTGCGTCGTTCATTTTTCCCTTTCTGTTTGTAACGTACGATACAAAACTAGTACACGACAACTTTCTCTCGTTACATTTCGCGAGTCAAGCAGTTTAGTTGAAAATTTTGCGCAGCTGATCCGCCACGGCATTGTCACGCTTTACTGAATGCCGGCCTGGCCGGCGTACGGTCCACGGTCTGGTTTCCCCCTCCTGCGAAGCTTGCAGGGCAGCGGTGGGCTCCAATTTTGGCACGTCTTTCTGGATAACCTTAAGGATGTTGGCTAATATAACGGCATTTTCCGCAATTCGCTCCGCCTGAGTGGATGGCTTAGAGCTAACCGTCTCATCCTCTAGCCTCGGCGCAGGATTGCCGACTGCCCGTAGCTTCTCCACTGCATTGAATAGGCTCCGGTGCAGCTTGCGGAAGTTGGGACGACGTACAGCAACGGCCGCGCGCGCGTACACAGCGCAATCAAGCGCCTCATTGCGTTCATACGTCTTCTCCCAGCGCATAGAAGTGATGAATCGCTCAGTTGTCTTGACCAGCTTCTCTGATGTGAGTTGGCGGAAGTATTCCGGGCCGCCTTCCAAGGCATCTGAGAAATGCGTGTATCCGGTGCCGGGTTTCTGGTTGCGAAGCGATGTGTAAACGTCCTCTTTAGCTGTATCCACTCCCACGGTGTACAGGCTCGTTTGGTATGGTCCGACATGTGTCTCTTTGCTCAGAAGCGCGCGTCCAATACCGGCGCGGCCCACGATGGCGTGCCAGCGGCGGAGAGCGTGCTTACGCGTGAATTCATAGACGCGCTCCGTGTGATGGCCGCCGGAATCAATCAGCGCCGCCGAGATCCGCATAGATACGCCGAGGCTATGCTCCCAATCCTCCATGAGGAAGTCGCGGAGCGCAGCCCATGGGCTTGCAGGGTCTGTATCCGGCAATGACGGATCACCGGGAAAGATGCGATGCTCGACACAGCCGCGCTCATCATCCAAGCCCCACGCCCACACGGAACACTCCAAACGGTTGTCTTGGGTATCCACGCCGGCGGTGAGCCAGAGCGCCCAGGACGGCAATAGCTCATGATTGAACCTGGGCCGCTTCTCCAGCTCTGACATATTGGCCCCGGTGCCACGGATTTCCCACGTCTCAGCCAGGCGCGTGTTGGTGAACACCTTGAGGGATTCAAGAGACGTTTGCGCCTCGAGCCATTCACGGATAAGCGTGGCCCAATCCAGTACCGGGCTGTACAACGCATTGAGATGAAAGCTGGCCGTCTTGCCATCATGGCTTTTGGCCGTGGCGCGCCATTCACCTTTACGCAACATCTCATGCTTATGGCGTTCATCGATTACGCAGCCATTGGCGCAAACGTAGTGCCATGCCTTGAGCCGTGGCCTGCCCCCGTCCTCTTGCGCCGGCTCCAGCTCCCACCGCAAGCGCTTCCAGATAAGCGGCTGCATTTCTCCGCACTGCGGGCAGGGCACAAAGTATTTCCGTTTGTCGCCGGAGTCATGCGCGCGCTCAATGCGGCTGAGGTGTTTGACGCCTGGCGTTGAGGCCAGAATCTTGATGCGGTTCCAAAACGTGGTTGTACGTTTCTCCGCAAGGTCAACGGGATCGCCCTCAGTTCCGGCGCTCTCGTCATAACGATCCACCTCATCCGGGATAAGGACACGGATAGGCATAGAGGCAAGGCCGGCCGGCGCGTTGGCACCGGCAATGATAAGCACACCGCCTGGAAATTCCTTATTGAGTAGAGTGTTTCCGGAGTCCCTAGAGCGCGGAGATGGAAACAGTTTGCGGAGCACCGGGGTATCCCGGATCATCTTGGCAATGCGGTTTTTACTAAATTTTTCCGCCTCACGCTCACTGGCCTGGATGGTCAGAATCGGTGAGGGGTCCCAGTGAGAGAAAAAACCGATAGCGTTGAGCTGTATCTGACTCTTGCCAGTTTGCGCCGCCATCATCATTACGACGGTTTCAATCTCCGGGTCCGTGATGGCGTCCTGGATGCCGCGCTGGAACTCAGCGAAATCTGTGCGGTATTTTCCGGGAAACGCTCCAGACTCTTTGGGTATGTAGGCATACCGATCCGCCCATTCGGAAAGCGTGAGTACCGGAGGCGGCATAAACATGCGGTGCCCGGTCCGGAAGGCTCCGCCCATGCGGCCCCATCCCTCAGCGGTGGTAACGTACGGCGCATGAGTGCTCATCCCTCCGAATCCTCAAGCTGTCCGGTACGGGCTTCACGCACAGCGTCAATGCTGGCTAGGTTGGTTAAGAGATCACGGCAGGAGCGGTCCAAGACGTTGAAAATCCGGTTTCTATCCTCAATACCCAAAAGCTGGGTTGCCAGACTAGCAGGCATGGCTAAGATACGCGTCTGTATGGATTTATTGGCTCCGGTAAGAACGCGTTCCACATCCGCAATGGCGGCAACCTCCCCGCGCTCACGGGCAAGCTGTAGCTCTTTAAGGTCAGCCTCCGCGCGCGTTTTCCTGGCCAGAGCCTCCTCGTACGTCTCCTCCGGCTCTTCCGTCTCATTTCCAGGCCTCCGATTTCCGCCATTTCCGCCCTTTTGAGCTTTTTTGTACTCGACCCACCAATCGAGAACTGCATACCAATCGAGTGTGTATCCACGCGGATCACTCTTTGCTGGTAAACCCTTGTCTTTGATGAGGTTGCGGACCTGCCTATCCGTCAATCCAAGTAACTCCGCCACATCCAGGACGGTCATGGTGGAATAGTTGCGCGGGTTTTCAGGCTTTGACATAGGCGCGGAAGCGGAAATCGTACGTAAAAAGTCTGTCGCTAGGGCATACGCGGGGTAGCGCGTCACCCGTAGCGGGCAACACCGGGGAAGGACCCGCGCGCGCGAGCGCGGCTGAGGTCCATCTGTGTTCTTTTCTTCAAGCCGTTTAGGCTGTTGAGTTTACCTATTCATCCTCCGTGTGATTGAGCGGGCGGCCCATGTAGGGAGCTTGCTATCAGCCACGGCCCGCAAGCCATTGGCCCAGCCCTCGCCCGCTCTATCACAGAAAGCGCCGCATAGAGCACTCCGTTTTGCAGGTCTTTCGAGGCATCCATTCCCCCGGCCCCTTAGTTCATGCCGGCTAAGCCTTTGAGTTTCACCCTGCTACTCAGTTCGCCTTCTGTTTTGGTTATCTCCCCATACGTTCCTGGCGCGCTACTTTTCGCCTTTCACTCCATCTAGCCAATCGGCCCAGGCTTGGAGCATGGTCCGCCGCTGCTTGGCGTATTGGGCGCGGTTGTAGATGCCGGCCACGCCTTTCTTGTTATGGTTCAAAGACTTCTCAATCCATGACTCGTCGTACTCCTGTTCTGCCAAGTTGGTGGCCGCTGTACGCCTCAAGTCATGCACAGTAAAGTGCTCAATCTTTGCGAGTTGTTCAACACGGGCCAGCGCACGGTTAAGTGTGCTCTGGGCCATGGGAGTATGTGTTGCGCCACGCATGGGAAACACGATGCCAGCAAGTGGCCGCCGCGCCCTCTGCCGACGCAACGCATCGACCGCCTGCCGGCTCAGCGGGATCACGAGCGGTGTTTCCATCTTGCTGTGCTCTTCAGGCAAAGCCCACGTGCCAGCGTCAAGATCAAACTCAGCCCAGCGCGCCAGCCTCAATTCGCTTTTGCGAACTAACGTCAACAGAATCAATAGCAATGCGTCTTTTAGCTCTGGATTGAGCTGGGCTGAATCCAGAGCACGCAAAAATGGGCCAATCTCTGCCGGCTTGAGCGCACGTGATCGGCTGGAAACCTCGGCCACGTACTTGGCTTTCGGAATAACAACTGCCGGGCTCTTTTCTGTCACCTCACACTCAACCGCGTACTCCCACAACCGTTTGAGTAGATTGCGGAGCGCCAACCCTGCTTGCTCATGGCCGGCGTCAACCTTGGCAAAGACAATCTCTCTAAGCTCTTTCTTTTCAACTGATGCAAGTGTTTTTTTGCCTATGACCGGGTAAACATCCCGCTTCAGATAGCGGCGGATCGGCGCGAGGTCTTTGCGCACGCGGGACACGTGCCGCTTGAGCCACAGCTCCGCAAACGCCTCTACAGTTTCGCCGCGCAGTTCAGCCTGCTGCTGTGCGCGGCGCTGTTCCGCTGGCGAATGCCCGTCAGAAATGCCCCTTAAAAGCGCGTCACGGCGCTTTCTTGCGTCCGCAATGCACATTTGAGGGTATCGGCCCAGGTTTATCTTTCCGGGCCGTCCCTGGAGCCTGTAGCGCAAGCGCCAGCTCATCCGACCGCTGGGTTGCACTTCCAGGCATAACCCTTGGCTGTCTGTGATACTGTAACGCTTTGGTTTAGGCTTCAAAGCCTTTATTTTGGCGATAGTTAGCGGCATCAGATGAGGCGCTTGATTTCTTCGAAGATTCCGTCTATTTCGCACGCCGAATCGGCGGAATCGCGTGGAATGAGGTGATAGCGCCGCCTCAGCGCAATTCCCAGGTCTATTGCAAACCGGGCACGGAATGATGATTGCCGGCGGTCTTTCAACCACGCATCAAATACGCCGCTTGCAAACGCTCCGAGCGCGATGCCCGCGAAAAAAAGCAAATTCAGGTGCATTTTCTCTCCCTGTACCCATCTGTGTACCCAAACCAAAAATCCACGCAAGAAAACCAGCGTTTTCAATAGCCGCCCACTTCTAGAGAGAGAAAATTCCCGATTTCGCCTCGCCAATGTTCCGGTAAACTGAAAAAGCGTGGTCCCGTAGCTCAGTCGGATAGAGCATCTGCCTTCTAAGCAGAGGGTCGTTGGTTCGAATCCAACCGGGATCACCATCCCACCCAAAAAGAAAAGGCCCAGCCGGAGCCGGGCCTGTCTGATCTTCAAAGCTCAATTACCAATGCACGACGTCGTGGAAATTGCATCAAGGATTTTCCTTTTTAATTCAGAGTGCACGCGCTCGCGCATGAGTTGCAGCTCTACGTTGCCAATGATTGGCTTCACAGATACAACCCCCTTCAGCATCTGAATAGCGTCAATTATTTTCTGTGCATATTCAGACGGCATGTCTTGATCCAGCGTCACAACGTACCCCGCGTGCCTGTCGCTCATCTCTTTTTCTCCTGCTCATGGTAGATTGTAAAAAACCGCAACAGCTCTTTGGTTTTTCTATTTTCGTGATCCTGCTAGGCGCGGCGCTCAGCCTCAGCGCGTGGTCAGTGGGCCTCCGTCATAAATCACGCCGCAAGTCTCACAGAAACGCTCTTGCCTTGGACTGACGACAGTGGTCATGTCAACAGTTCTGTGTGCAGAGTGATCCACTGTGGAGCTATGACGTACCCGCGCAACCGATTCATTATTGAGCTTGACCAGCACATATAGCTCTTTACCGTCCAGACTTAAAGGAACGAGCCGGCACAACTCACCCTCAAACAACGTCTCCGGCTGAGCACAAAGTGAGCCGTCTGGAGATTCAAACGCGTAACCAATGCGGATGTGTCCCAGTTTTAGATTTCCATTCCAGAGCGCATTGAAGAACGGCCAGGGAAACGAGCCCCTAAGGACCAGCGGCAACCATCCGTTACTCGATGTGTCCATGGATTCTAAGGCGCAATTGATACCAATGAAATCACGCCCTGTCCATTCCACCGTCCGGCGCGACGTGCAGACATGATACGTATGTCCGTTAACATCCGCCTCAATGAGTAGATGTACGGCGGGCGATGACTTGAGATATTCTGCAAGCTCATCCGCGATTTTCATTGTCCTTTTTCTCCTCTGGTGCAAAATGGCATTTTTGTTGTCATCTCCCGTTGCCCTCATGTTGGTAAATTGTAAAGCCCCGCAACAACGCTTTGGTTTTTCTGTTTTCGTGATCCTGCCAGGCGCGGCGCTCAGCCTCCGCGCGTGGCAGGTTGCCGTCGTACTCCATAATGGCGGCTCGTTCAATCAGCAATTCACGCTCAAGCGGCGTGAGCTTTGGCTTGGCTGATGTTTGGCTGTTCGTTGCCACGGCTCAATACTCCGTCGTAGCAAAAAGGCACGGAAATGATTTACCTTCCGCAACCATTTTGTCGAGCTGGGCACGGAAGGAACGCACAACAACCTCTCCGTTCTCGTCATCATGGTAGGTGAGGCACTCGAGATCATCATCGGTTAGGGCCGTAATGAATTCATCAATGTGGCCTTCCGCCGTCAACTCCTCTTTGTCCTCGCAGGAAAGCTCTTCACACATCCCCGCAATAACCGCATCGAGCGTTTCGCCGGCCCACCATTCGCAATCGTTCATCGGAAAAACTTGGATAGTCTTACGACGCTCCTGAAGCTGATACCCAATGGAACAAATGCGGGAATCCGTGTTATCGGCCATGCATAGAGCTATCGTTTGGATAGTCAGGTCATCGATGCGGACACGTTCTCGGTCGAGCCTTGTCATGGAGTGAATCATCCCACTCAAGTCCGGAGTGCGTTTCTCCAGATCTGCAAGGTCTTTCACAGCGACATCCAGCGTGGCTTTCACTACTCCCCCATCGCGACGTAAGGCTGCTGTGCCAATCACCGTGTCGTTATGAAAATCCAACGTTAGCGGAACACTCTCCGGGAACTTCACCGCATCTGCACTCCAAATGTGCCCATTCGCATCGGGCACATCGTCGAGAAAAGCAACTATTACATCCGCAATACGCATACTCTTCCTTTCAAAACAGCGCCATTTGATCGAGCGCCGGCACCACACGCGGGGCTTCAAACAGCGGCTCCACGTCATCAATAGGCTCACGCGCGCTCAGTTCATCCAAGCGCTCCCACGCCTCGTTGTTGTCTACGTCTACAGCCTTGTCGATTGCATTCAGCAAAGCCAGACGCTCTATTTCATGGTTCAGCCCCAGCATTTCGCAGCATTCCGGGAAGCTCACAAAATCATGCGCGCCAGCCTCCGCAGGTTGAGAACGCGCAATCCAATCACGCGCAAGCAACGCTTCATCTGTTGGCTTACCGCCTTCTTGGGTGCGCGCATCCAAGAAGGCCACCTCGATCATCCTGAAGTAGAACCACAGCGCCGGCGTGTATACCCAACGCGGCCGGGCCGTTTGCCACTTACTCACATCCAACGTGGATTGTTCCGCCATTGTCTTTACCTCGGTTTCGTGCCCTTGTATGCCGTGGGCGCTCGGTTCACTTCATCCAGTGAGTGGTACTCGACGGCGTTGAATCGGAAAACGCCATATTCCGTTATCCGTTCCTGCGCAATCTTCCAAAACAGTTCAATACCTGCTTGCCGTTCGCGCTCTTGCCTTTGTTGCTCACGGCGTCTGTCCCTTATTCGTTCGAGCCGGTCAATGAACTCTCCAAGCGCCGGCCATGCTTTCTCGTACTCCGCCCGTTTTCGCTTCGCCAACGTGTCCACTACCTTGAGCACGTCTGGTTCGTCATAGTTGCTGAGCGATTCGGCGTACAGCTCATACGCTCTGTCACTCACATCAGCCCCACGCGCCTCCGCTAGTAGCCTTAGCATCGCGAGCAACGATAGCTTCTGCTGCACGTCTGGCCGCCGCGTCATTTGCGTCTGAGCGGGCTTGGCCACTACTGCTATGTCCGCCATTGAAACCCGTTCCATAGTTCCGGTGTCCTTTGTCTTGGGCGCGGCCTAGCCATCCTGTGATGAACGCACGGATACCGCGCCGCGTCTTGCGCTCACGCGCGTGTGAAATGCACCACTCGCGCATCTTGAGCAATTCAGTAAGCACATTGACAGCTGGATAGCTGGAAGCCCACCGCACACAATCCTTAGCCGGCACAACGTATTCAGAGCCGTCATTCAAAAGCAAAACGAGCGGCATTCCATCCGGATCAAGTGCCGGCGCGGAGCTTGCCTCCGCGCAAGTGTTCTTATGTTTTTCTTTCTCTGTCACTGTCTCTATCTCTGTCACTGTCTCTGTCAGAGAGTCCATAGAGTTGTGCGTTGAGCTATCTACAGTCGGTGTATTGTTCTGTATATTGCTCTGTGTATTGAGATGTGTATTGCTCTGTGCATTGAGTAATTGATTGAGCCTGAAAACCTCCGCCGTATCGCCGGCTGCTTGGGCTTTGCGCAACGCTTTGGTGAGGCGCGCCGTCTCCATGCGCTCTAGGTACTCCAGATGTTTGGTGTGAGCATCTCTCCAAAGCTCATATTGGGTTGCGCTGTACACGCGGCCGGGCACATCTGTTTTCAGGTGAGCGCGGATTTCTTCCGCAAACTCAGGCCAGCGTGGGCCGAGCCGACTCTCTTTGGCCAGTGCACGGTCGTCATCCGGAAGCATTCCATCATCGGATTGGAATTGCGCCATGATGAGGTTGTGATAACCACGGTATGCCGCGTCTGAAAACGTCTGTATAGTGGCTGATCCTTGCCAGGCGTCTATCTTGTGCGGATACCAAATTTGCCACTTGTCTGCCATCTATCGCACCCGTTCTTTCCACCGTTTGAGGAATGCGATACGCTCAGTCAGCGCAACCATTCGTGCTTCACGTTTTTTGTCTTTTTGGTGTGCTCGTGCTGCGTACTTGCGTGCGATTGATGGCTTGCGGCCACCGCGCTCCGCGCGTCGAATCTCCGCGCGTTTGCTACATACCGCCCATCGCGTGCAGCCGAGTTTGGCGGATACCTCACGGGCATACATTTGCGGATTGTCCCGGAGGAACTGAATGTCCTCCGGGCTCCAGTTAAATCGGTTGGCCATGGCTACATCCTCATTGGCATAACGACATAGCTGAGGGTTTCGTCTTTGTGTGGTTCGGCCTTGAAGAACATGGCCTTTTCGTTGCTGGACGGAATTGCGATGGTCAGTTCATCCGAGAGCTTGCGCACAAGAGAGCGAAGAAAATCTGCATTGAGGCGCGTCTTGAATTCAGCCCTTAGAGCGCCCTCATACGGAACGGTTTCATCTGCCTCGCCATGCTGGGCGTTGGCGGCGTGGATGGTCAGCACATTGTCTGCAAACGCAAGGTCGATTGCGCCAGACTTCTCATCGGTGAGCAGTGCACAACGCTCCAGGCTCTGTGACAGGTCAGAGATTTTGACCTTTACGTCGGTGCGCGCATCCTTCGGGATCATGGATTCCCACGTGGGGAAACGGGCGGCCATGCGCGGACAACCGATGTACAGTTTGGTATCCGCGTCTATGCTGGCAAGGATTTGCTGGTCATTGAATACAAGGTCAACGCCGCCATCTTCATCGGTCAGCAGTGGCAACAGGACTTTGACAAAACGGCTAGGCAACAGAAGGTTGATTTTCTCGTTAAATGGGACTGTATAGCACGTGAGGCAGTGTCCCTCAGTAGAAACTACCTGGAGCTTGGTTCCGTCACCCTGCACCTGAATTCCGTCCAGTGAAAAGCCCTTCTGTACGCCATCTCCAACCGAGATTTGCGCAAAGGTGAGAGCGCGAGCAAATGTTCCCTGAGTCAGCGTCATCGGATCGCCCTCAAGGCAATAGATTTCATTGGTTGGCCAATTGGCCGGCGGATAGAGAGGCAATACAGCTTTGGCGCGACCGCACCTTACCTCTGCGCGACCGTTCTGCTTTTCTGTGATGCTCACGTCCTGGCCGTCCAACAGCTTGGCCCATGCGTGAAACTTTTCCGCCGGCGTGATAATCGGCCGCTGTGGTCCTCCAAGCTCTGGAAGTACCACGCGGATGTGAATGTCTAGGTCGGTTGCCTCAAGCGCCAATCCCGTGGAGATTTGCTCCATGCGTACGCCTTGCATGATGGGTACGATGTTGGCTTTTCCGTTGGCCATTCCCGTGATTTTCAGGGCGTGCTTGAGATTCGCAAGACTGATTGATGCCTTCAATTCATCTGCCATTTTTTTTGCTCCAGTGAGGTTGAGGGTTAGATACACGTATCCTGTTCTCCACGAAATCCGTGGAGCGGTCGCCAATGTTTTGTGGGTGGATTTACACCGACTTGCGTTTCAAACGCGAGGCCGCAGTTCTCCATGCCATGGCCAGCGTTCTAAATAGAGCTATGAAGATAAGGGAGATCACGAGCACAAGCGCAATACTTGTATGCGGATCGTCCAGGATCATACTCAAGCCTTTCCTCACACTTATCGCGCGTGTGAGATTGCGCGCAATTACAAGCTGTTTACAACCTGTCCCGCTTTACGTGCCTGGGTTAGTGCCTCAAAGCGCCGCAAGAATTCAACCTCTGCATATCGCGGGTCCATTGGAAAGATGGTTTCCGGAAGGCGCTTGCCAGATACGCGCCATTCATCGGCATCCGCTTCCTCAACGTCCATCAGGTCGCGGGCTTCAGTGTTGAGCATCATGCGGTCCGCATCCTTTACAACGGATGGCATATGCGGCATTAGGTCAAACCGCACCGAGATAGCCCACATGAGGCGGGCTTCATAGCCTTGATACAGATGCCCCATACCCGGCGCATGTTTCAAGGGGCTCGGCATGTCACATAGATACGCCTCAGACGCATCGTGCAATAGTCCCGACAATGCGACCTCGCGCGCCAAGGTGATGACGTTAGAACTGCGTGACGTGCTTTGGTTGAGAATTAACTGTTGAGCGAGGAGGCTGACTCGTAGACTGTGCTCGGCCACTGAATAGAAGCAATAAGTGTGTCCCGTCCACCGGCATACAAGGCTGAGCGAGTGCGCAATATCATGGATGTCGATGTCCTCAACGCGCGGGGCGAGAGGCCAGAACTTCCGGCCGGAATAGGTGCGGATGAAATTGTCCTGCGTGCGGATCACGCGTGGTACGCATAGAGAGCGTGTCGCCATCAGTGGGCCATCCGTTTCTCGGCCCATGTGCGCCGGTTGGACTCTTTGATTTTGTGAATGGATTCATCCGAGAGCTTGCGACCTACTGAGCCACGCGTGCGACGGGTACGTCCTCCCCAAGAGCACACCGCTTGGTTGTACCCACTCTCTACGGCATTAAAGATTCGGATAAACTTGCGCTCCATCTGAGAGATGCGTCGTTGCGTCGTTGCTTCACCTAACACCTCAACCTCAAAGCAGTGGGCTTGATAGACGCGCATGTCACGGTAGAGCGGCAGG
>Ga0207738_100040_pt1 | contig 30687 bp, 19 predicted proteins | sample LuqExpMetagenom9_FD_187767 | JGI IMG/M metagenome (GOLD analysis project Ga0207738, IMG submission 187767) | Tropical forest soil microbial communities from Luquillo Experimental Forest, Puerto Rico - Sample 9 (SPAdes) | ecosystem: Environmental > Terrestrial > Soil > Tropical forest ... | reverse complement strand
TCACGCGGTCACCGGTACTGTCACCGAGCGACAGGTAGGTCTCGTCCTCCTGCACGGTGTGCAGCCGGAGGATGGCGTGCAGCCCGTACAGGACGCCGCGCAGGTCGGCGATGTCGTCCTGGCCCGCCGAGCCATCCTCGACCGGATTACGTTCAAGAACCGCGATTTCGATGCCGTCAAGGGTGCTGAGCAGCAGGGAGGCCCATTCGCCTTCCTCGTCGGTATCCTCAACCTCCAGACGGCAGCCCGGATGATCGCGGAGCAAGACTTCTTCCAGCTCTTCCAGTTCCGGGACGGTGTCGAGTTTAGTTAAAACGCGTGTGAAATACCCCATGGCAAAGCTCCCAACGTGAGCATAGCATCCCCTGTACTACGGCATTGCGGGGCGTTCGCAGGCGTCGCGGGCAGAGGGCGGAATCCGCTTTTGGCGCGCGCGCAGGCATGGTGTGGGGAAGCGGGAGCAGGGCCGGAGCAAGTTCTTGATTGTTTCCGTCTCCGTTGGCCCTTAGAATCGTTAGAAGGGCCGGAGGTTCCCCATCCATCGCCCCCAGGATACCGATGAGCGAACAGCAAGCAGGTAGCATGCAGGAAGCGCCGGTTTCACCGGCATGGGTACGGATTGAAAAGGCACGCCATCCCCAACGGCCTTATCCCATGGACTTCATCGAACGGATCTTTACCGACTTCAGCGAGATTCACGGCGATCGTGCCTTTGCCGACGATGCAGCGGTGGCTTGTGGCATGGCGCGGCTGGCCGGTGAAGAAGTGATGGTGATCGGCAATCGCAAAGGCGGTACCACCAAGGAGCGCATCCGCCGCAACTTTGGCATGCCGAATCCCGAGGGCTACCGGAAGGCGCTGCGCGCCATGAAGATTGCGGAGAAGTTTGGCCGGCCGGTGATCAGCTTTATCGATCTGCCCGGCGCCTTTCCCGGTCTGGGTGCGGAAGAGCGCGGCCAGGCTGAGGCGATTGCCCGCAATATTCGCGAGATGGCCCGCCTGCGGGTGCCAACTATTTCCGTGATCTCGGGCGAAGGTGGTTCCGGAGGCGCGTTGGCGCTGGCCGTGGCGGATCGTGTCCTGATCTTGGAAAATGCGCTCTATTTTGTGATTACGCCGGAGTCCTGCGCGGCCATTATGTGGCGCGACGCGGCTCATAAGCAACTGGCGGCCGAAGCTATGCGCATCTCCGCTCCCGAGGTTGCAGCTTTGGGTTGCGTGGACGAGATTATTCAGGAGCCGGCCGAAGGCATCCATATTCAGCGCGAGGATGGGCTTGGCCTGCTGGGAGCGGCGCTGCAGAAGCACCTGAGCGCGATCCGGCAGATTCCCATTGCCGATCTGGTGGCCCAGCGGCAGAAGAAGTTCCGCAACATGGCGCAGTTCTATACGGAGGGATAGTGCGGGGCCGGTGCCGGACGAGTTTCGGCATCGGCGGAGCACTTTGCCTCATCCAACGGTCTGGAAACCAAATTTGAAGCCAATCTGCGCATCGCACCTTTTTCCCCGCCGTGCGGCCTTTCTCCGGAGGCCCGCATGAGCGCGCCTGTCTTTCATGGCAATCGCTTGAGCGCGTATCTGCGCTTTCTGGCGGGAGTGCTCTACTTTTTTGCTGCCCGTATGCTGGCCAGTCGGGTGGCGCAGAGTGCGACGGGCGAGCAATGGTCCCCCGTCGTGGAGCAACTGGTGCTGGCCTTCTTGTTGCTGGTGGGCTTTTCCTCCATGGGATTCTGGCTGGACAAGCAGATGCACCCGATCACCGAGCAGGGACTGGATACGCGTCGCGGTTGGACGCGCGAGGCGGGCCTGGGCATTGCCGTGGGATGGGGGCTGGCGCTAGTTCCAGTGGTCATCCTGGCATTGTCGGGCGGTATTGCCACCAGTTTGACCTGGCACCTCTCGAATTTCGGCTGGTTTGTGGTTTACCTGCTTTATTTTGCTCTGACGGCCCTGGCGGAGGAGATTGCCTTCCGTGGCTATGCTTTCCAGAGCTTTGAACATGCCGTGGGTGGTCTGGGTGCAGCCCTGGGCTTTGCGGCCTTTTATGCCATTTTGCTGGCCATGATTCCGGGGGCAAGCCGGGTAAGCATCTGCGTGGGTGTGGTGTTCTCCCTTGTGCTTTCCGCTGCTTATTTGCGGACGCGCGCTCTCTGGGTGAGTTGGGGCATCAACTTTGCCTGGAAGGCAAGCCGTGCGCTGTTTTTTGGACTGGCCGTGGCTGGGGTCAATACCCGTTCTCCCATTGTGCAGGGCGATCCGATGGGCTCCTACTGGCTGACCGGAGGCTCTTTTGGTCTGGATGCTAGCTGGCTGGCGTTCGCTGTTCTGCTGGCTGCTCTGCCGGTAGTCTTCCGGATCACAGAGGATCTGAACTTTCTGCATAATGCGCCGGTTTTCGAGCCCGGTGGAATCCCCGTGGATCTTGATGCCATTGCTCGCTCGCAGCATGAGGCCGCGATGGGACCAGAGACTCCCGCCGCGCCGACTCTGGTGCAGATTCAGCCTCTGGCGGCTCCGCCACAGATTCCCTCGGCTCCGTCACTGCCTGCATCGCCCAGCGACAGCCATCCGACCCGCTAAGACAAAATCCGTAGAAGTCTCTCACGGACGGAGTGGGACCATGGGCCGCTTTCTAGAGATCGCGGCAACCTGAAACCGTTCTAGCCGCAAGCAGACCTCATTCTGCGATTGACCGCGTCTACAGTTCGGGGCTATTGTGAGCCCAGTGCTGCGCGCCGCAGAGGGAGGTTGGTATGGCACGTCTCTCAATCTCTGGCGGATGGTGGCCGACCGAGGTCTGGGCCACCCGGAATCTGCTCAAAACTTGTTCTTCGTTGCGTTGCACCCTGCTTGTTGCGTGGGGTGCGGCCGTTCTGCTGTTTGCGCCCGTGTATGTGCTGGCCCAGGTGTATACCGTTGATACCAAAGGCAGCGGCGAGGCTCGGCCGGCTGGCCAGAATGCTCCCGTAGACCGGCGCTATGCGCAGATTGTGCCCACGCATGTAGAGTTGCCGCGCGCGCCGATGGATGCCAAGACCCAGGTGATGCTGGAACGCGAACTGCAGGCGGAACAGGGCTTTGCGATGCGCCCGTTTCCCAAGGGGCATAAAGGGCTTACGATCAGGGCCAATGGCGAATTGACTCCTGCCGGCGAAAGCTATCTGTCCATGATCACCAATGCTGGTACATCTGCCAAGCCTGGTGACCGGCTGGTGATCACCGATGTGCGGGTGGAGGATTCTTCCATTGTGCTGTTGATCAATGGCGGGCCGGACTTCAAGCATCGCTTCCTGCGCCACATCCAGATTGGCAGCGGCGCACAGATGAATCCCATCTATCAGAATAATGAGGGCGATCCTCAGGGCGCTCGGCTCACACTTACCTTTAAGGATCGGGTGCCGGCGCTGACTGCGCGACAGGTCAAGGCGCTGGTGGCTCCGCTGATCTCCTTTGACGTGAAGACGCCGATCCAGGCCTATACCGATACGCTGCCAGCCGAGTTGCGCGATGCGATTCTGGGCCATCAGGTGTGGGTGGGCATGAACATCGACATGGTGTTATTTGCCAAGGGGCAGCCCCGGACCAAGAGCCGTGAGATGGACGGCCAGATGCCCTTCGAGGAGTGGATCTACGGCGTTCCTCCCGAGGAAGTGCAGTTTGTGCGGATCAATGGCAACCGCGTGATCCGGGTGGAGATTGCCCGCATCGGAGAGAAACCGGTCATCTTTGAGCAGGATCGCGTGGAAGGTTTGATGATGGCCAGCGGACCTGTGGCGCCTGCCGAACCAAAGGTGCGCATTCAGCGGGTGGGCGATGTGCAACGCGACGCGGACCGCGAGGCTCCAAACGCTCCGCCCAGTTTGCGCAAGCCTGGCGACGAACAGACGCTGACTGATCAGGAACAGGAGCGGATGTCGGGCAGAAAGAGCGGGGAGATGCGCCCTGTGCAGCCACCCAAGCCGCATGCTCCCGATCCGGTAATGGAGCCAGCCAGCAAGCAGCCTGGGGCAAACCCGGATGAGGAACCAGCGGTGCCCTCTACTCCACCGGCGACCCCGCGGAGCGGTACCCAAGGATGAAAGGAGCCGAGCAGACGCATCACGCGGCTGCCCGCGTTTTGAGAGGACGCGGATTGCTCCTGTTGCGCTAAAGCCAAAATTCGACAGGTCTTAACTCCTGAGGATCCCTGCGGTACCTCCGATGGCTTCGCCCGGTTTATAGCGCACACAACGAGCCGCCGGGCATCTCCCCTGGAGTATTGATTTCATGTACACTAACGGGAGCGAGTCCGCTCGCTTCCCGCACACAGTGCAGTTGGAGGCAGCAACCGACCGCGACGTTGAAGCCGCGTACCTTTGGGGTGCGTGTGAGCCGTAAACACCCCGAAAAGGAGAACCACCCCTCAAATGGCAAAGATTGCAAAAACAGGCGACCGTAAGAAGGTAATGGACACCACCAAGTCCACCGATTGTCCCAAGTGCTCCAAGCCCACCCGCATTGTCAAGCGTGTGAAGGACCGTGAGCGCGGGGTTCCCGGCGGCATCTATATCTCCTGCTCCGCATGCGAGTTCTTCGAGAAGCTGTAAAGCGGCTTCGCAAGATCTGCAGCAAAGCAAAAGTCCGGCATAGGCCGGGCTTTTGCTTTTGGCTCAAGAGAATGGCCTTCTCGTAGACGGGTCAGGCGTGATGCTGGCTGGCAGCGCGGCCCGGCAATGCGAAAACCTTCTCGCCGTTGTGCAGATGAGCGCGCATTTCGTGCTGTGCCTTTTCCACGTCTTTGCGTTTGATGGCAGCCAAAATCCGGCTGTGCTGTTTGAAGGTGTTTTCCTGCATCCCGGGTATCTCCTGAGATTGGGAAGCCCATTCCTGCAACGTGCCGCGCATGGCGTTGAGCAATTCAAACAGCACCTGATTATTGGCGCATTTGGCCAGAGCCAGATGGAAGTCCAGATCGAGTTCGGCAAAATCCTTGCCCGAGCCATTCAGACTGCTCTTCATCTTTTTCATGAGCTCATCCAGCCGTTCAAGGCCCTCAGTGTCGGCCCGTTCGGCGGCCAGCGCGGCCGATTGGCTTTCGAGCATCACGCGCGCCTCGCTCACATCCTGAATTTCCTTATCGGTTTTCAGGGGAGTGTTGGCCAGGATGCGCTCGATCAAAAGTGCTGATTCCCCCACCACAAAGGTGCCCTCGCCCGGACGAACCTGCACCATGCCGACAAAGGCGAGCGCTTTGAGCGCCTCCCGAAGAGTGGAGCGGCCAACGCCCAATGCCTTGCAAAGTTCGGTTTCAGAGGGCAGCCTTTCGCCGGGCTTCCAGCGGCCCTGAGCAATCTGATCCGAGAGCTGTGTCGCCACTTGCTCGCCGAGCGTGACACGAGAAACCGGTTTGAGTGTCGACATATTCTCCACGGAATGATTGTAGTCTGTTCGTCCATCCATCCGCGCATCTGACGGTCTGATGTCAAAATAGGCCCGTCAAGGAAAAAGGTAGGAGAACAGGGCAAGGCGAGGTCGTTGTTCCCGCAGCATCTTGCCGGTGGGCAGAGGGGGAAGCCTTTGACAAAGGGTTTCTCTAGCCGATGCTCTCCAGTATGCATTCTTCTTCGAACGGGTTATTTGCCGGTCTTGTGCCCGGCTTGCGAAGATGAAGGATCGATTGCGCAAAGGGGAAGAGAGAATGAGCCGTGCGGATTCTGGTTCCGACGATCAGCAGCAAAGCGCCAGCCCGGTTGTGGTGGTGGCTCCCGATTCCTTCAAAGGGTCGCTGACCGCGGTTGAAGCCGCTCAGGCCATGCGTGAGGGCGTTTTGCGGGTATGGCCGCAGGCGCGGGTGCTTTGCTTTCCCATGGCCGATGGCGGCGAAGGCATGATCGATGCGCTGATCTCTTGTGGCGGCACACGCAAACAGATGCTGGCGCGCGATGCGCGTGGTGTGGAAAGGGAAGTGCTCTGTGGCGAGCTTCCCAACGGCGTTGTGGCCGTGGAATCGGCGCAGATCGTGGGAATTACCGATGCGCTGAACGTCAGCATTGCCGTGGGGGAGCGCACCACGCTCGGCCTGGGCGATGTGTTGCGCAAAGCCATGGACGGTGGAGCGCGGCGGATTACCGTGGGGCTGGGCGGCAGTTGTACGAATGATGGTGGTGCGGGTTTGCTGGTGGCCCTGGGCGTTCGTTTGCTGGATGACGAGGGGAACCAGTTGCCGCCCACACCGGAAGGACTGGCGCGATTGGCGCGTGTGGATGCTTCCGGGCTCGATGCGCGTTTGCAGCAGGTGGATCTGCAGGTGCTCTGCGATGTGGACTCGCCTTTGACGGGGAAGACTGGCGCTACGGCCGTCTTTGGTCCGCAAAAGGGTGTGACTGCCGAACAGGAGCCAATTTACGATGCACGCCTGGCCTACTTTGCCGATTGCCTGGAGCGCGAGTTGCAGCGCAGCGCACGGGATTTGCCGGGCTCTGGCGCGGCTGGAGGCTTGGGTTTTGCTCTGCGCATGCTGGGCGCCACGTTGCGTCCGGGTGCGGAGGTGATCGCCGATGGAATCGGGCTGGAAGATGCAATAGCCGGCGCCGATCTGGTGCTGACGGGCGAAGGAGCCAGCGACGGCCAGACGGTGCGCGGTAAAACACCCTATGTGGTAAGCACACGAGCGCGTCGCCATGGAGTGCCAACGGTATTGCTCTCCGGCTATGTTGCACCGGATTCGCTACGGAAGCTTGGGGAGCACTTTACCGCTTGTCTCAGTTGTGTGCCGGGGCCAGTGGATCTAGCGTGGGCCATGGGCCATGCGGCCCAGAGCGTGGCCAACACGGCGGAGCAGATTGTGCGGCTGGTGGCGGTACGAGGCAGCAGTCCCAGAACAGCGAATTACCAGGCGTAGAAGGCCAGAAGCTTGGGAGGACCGGCTTTACCATCGGTGATGTCGGTGGTGACGACCATCTGAATATTCTTGTTTTCCCATCCTTTGGGTACGGCGCTGAGGATGGAACGCAGATTATCCGGGTCGGTGACCACCTCGCTGCAGGCCTGCGTGCCGCTATCCATAATGCCTTCGAGCTTGACCAGAAACTGACCGGTAGGGCTATTGAGTTGGCGGGTGATCAGGCCATAGTCGCGCCAGCCATTGGGAATGGCGTGATCGCTCCATTTTCTTCCGTTCGGCCCAGCTTCTTTGATCCAGAGTCTGCCGTCCACTTCCGTCATGACAAAGTGCAGCTCGGGTGACATTTGAAGAATCCAGCGGCTGTTCATGGCGCCAACGATGACCGAGGCTGTCTCGCGCAGGTCGGTAAACGTGGTTTCTTCACCGAAGCGCACGCCGAAGGGCACATTCTTGCGGCCAAACAGAGCGCTGATGTTCATTCCGGCACGCACACCGCCGACGGCCGGGCCAGAGCCAACCGAATATAGATCTCCCCAATGGATTGTTTCGTTGGGATCGAGAGGGAGCGCCTGGTTATAGCGGTCTACGGCAGAGGAAAAACTACCGGGGTGACTGGCAATATAGCGGTCAAAGAGTCTGGAATGGGGTTTATAGAGGACCGGCTTTGCCATGCAGATCAATACTGGCCGCTTGGAGTTGAATGCGGGTCCCCAGAAGGCGCGCATCCAGGCCGATGGAGCATACAAATACCAGTAGGCCACGCCAAGTGCGGTGGCAAGCAATACCAGACAGATGCCCAACAGCAGTGCGCGGGGGCGGAATCTGCTTCTGCGCGGGGGCAGGATCTCATAGTTCGCGCCCAGATCTGTGCCGGGCAAAATGGCCGGCAAATCCAGGAGCGAGGTCTCTGCCTCGGCAGCCGTCAGGGCGGCTTCGACCTCGGCTGCGCTGTCTGCGTGGGACTTTAATTCGTGTTGCGACCAAGCTTCGGAGGTCGCTGATCCCGGATTCAGCGTGCGGAACAGAGGCACATAACTGCCCAAAGGGAGCTCGATGGAGATGCTGCGTTCCGGATCGAAGTCGTTCTGGTAGAGCTCCAGGCGGCGGCGGACCTCGCCGCCCTGCACACGGACAATGGGATCGTCTCCAGTGGCATAATCGGTTTTGCGGCCAAAAAGCTCCACGCCGATCAAACGCTCTTTCACCAGTTCCTGGTTTCCTTTGAGCTTCTGTTGGACCACGAAGCTGAGGAACTGGCTGGCGCGTTTACTGTGGCGGAAGTGCCGGCTCTTGAGGATGCGCTGCAGCTCCTGGTCGATCAGGTCGGGATCGATCCCATCCGTCTCTGGCCATTCTGCTTCCTGACGCGGGTTGGAGCCGTCGTAATACTGCATCGCTCCCAGTATACTTCAGGCCGCGAACTTGTTTGGAGATGCAATAGTCCTTTGTAATTGGTTCGGTGGAAAATTATCATATCAAAAGCTTTATTAGGGATGCCTTACAGTAAAGAACCGTTACCTACCATGACAACTCCTGCTTACTACCTATATCCCGGTAGAGGTCATAAAGTAAGGCCGTTCTGCGCGGACTGTCTGGGCCAGTGCGCATGCGATCCACCGATTCCATGCAACCTAACTGACAGTTGGCGCCCGAATGCTGGTTCTGGCTTTCGGGCTTCGGCCTCTTGCTGACCGATTTTGGAGGCACGATCAGTAATGTGGAATCAGCAAAATCAGTCAATGGATGAGATACGCAAGGCAATCGCCGGAGTTGGTGGACGGCTGTGGCTTTGTGTCGTTGTTCTCCTATGTGGAGGCTTGCTTCTTGCGGGCGGATCCGCTGGCTATGCTCAGAGCAGTTTGGCAACCCTGGGCGGGCAGGTGGTGGATCAGCAGGAGCGTGTGGTGCCGGGAGCCGAGGTGGTGGTTACCTCCATGGCGACGGGCGTCGATGTGAAGACCCATACCAATAATGCCGGTCAGTGGCGCGTGGACTCGCTGGTGGCGGGCAGCTATCGTTTCAGCGTGACGGCCGCAGGCTTTTCCACCCTGGAGCACTCGGCGGTGGAACTGCAGATTGCCGACAAGAAGTTTGTCGACGTGTCGCTGCAGGTAGGCGCGGCGTCAGAAAAGGTGGTGGTGGAGGCGGAAACGCCCCTGATCGACACCACGGCTGCCGTAGCCGGTACGGTGATCAATAACGACACGCTGCAGGAACTGCCTTCGGCGACCAACGGGCCCACCGAGCTGGTGACCCTGGCTCCTGGCTTCTTCATCTCGCCGCCCTCGGGTGGTGCTGTTTCTCTGTGGTCGAATGACTCCGCTTCTGGAGTGAAGGCCAACGGTTCCGGTTCCGGCACCAATGCCGTGAACTATGTTTTGGACGGCGCAACCAACACGATTGCATCCAGCGGCAAGATGGCTTTCATTCCGCCGATGGACTCGCTGAGCGAAGTGCGCGCCATGGTGAACTCCTACGATGCCTCGATCAGCCGTACGGCGGCGGGCACTGTAAACGTTTCAATGAAGTCCGGCGGCGACAAGTTCCATGGCGTGCTCTATGAGCGCAACCAGAACAACTTTATGAACGCCAACACGGTTCAGAACAAGAACCTTGGCAAGCCGACGCCGACGGTGCGCTTCAACGAGTACGGCGGAACGTTGGGCGGTCCGGTCCTGATTCCGAAACTTTATGACGGCCGCAAGCGTGGAACCTTCTTCTTCTTCTCCTATGATGGCGTCCGTAACATCTCGCCGTCCGGTAGCGGCTATATGACCCTGCCCAGCGCCGATGAGCGCAAGGGTGACTTCAGCAACTCCTGGGAAATCGTCAACGGCACCAAGTACCAGATCAAGATCTACGATCCTCTCACGGTCGACAAATCGACCGGCAACCGTCAACTGATGGGCGGCACGGGAACAGCAATTCCTTCGGCCCGCATCAGCTCTGTGGCCAAGGCGGTTTTCAACGCTCTGCCGCTGCCCAATGTGACTCCGGGCGCTCAGAGCAGCAACTATCAGAACTATGCCTTTGTGCAGCCGAAGAACGACAAGTTCAACAGCTATGCGCTGCGCGTCGATCATGCGTGGAACAACAACCACCACAGCTACGTGAACATGCGCAAGAACTCGTTGCGCGAGCAGACCAACAATCCGTTTGCTGCCGATAGCCCGCTGCGCGGTCAGGAACTGGATCGCGACAACTACGGCTTCACCATCGATCATGCCTGGGTGATCAGCCCCAAGCTGTTGCTTGCTGTGAACGCCAACATGACGGCCTACAAGTATCCGCAGTACTCCAATTCCGCGAATGTGGATGCTGCAAAGTATGGCTTCTCGCAGAAGTTTGTGGATAGCCAGTTGGTGAAGGGCCTTCCCAAGCTTGCTGGACCCATGAATACGACCGATACGTTCTGGGGTACAACGCTCGGCAACTTTGTTGGTCCGTTGTATGAAAACGACTACAACTGGGAAATTCACGGTTCGCTGACGCAGACGCTGGGGAACCATGTGCTGCGCTATGGCGCCGAATACTTGCTGCAGCAGGAAGCAGCCGGCAACCAGAACGGTGGCGCGACCACCCTCAACTTCAGCAACAAGTGGACGATTCCTAACCCCAACACCTCGGCCCCGAGCGGCACCGAGACGATGACTCCCGGATTCATCCTGGGTCTCCCGGAAGGCGGCTCGATGGTCAACACGGCATCGGCCTTCTGGTCGCAGCCGTTCATGGGCTTCTTTGCGCAGGACGACTGGCGCGTGACCAGCAAGTTGACCCTGAACCTTGGCGCGCGTTGGGATGTGCAGAAGGCCATGACGGAGCGCTCGGATCGGTTCTTTGGCCGTTTCGATCCCGACTACGATCTGACTCCTGTGACCGCGTATGCGCAGCCCAAGTATCAGGCCCTGATTGGCGGTACCTCACCCAATACAGGCGTTTCTCTGCTGCAGAAGTATCGTAGTGACGCGACCACCTTCAGGGCGCGCGGTGCGATCCAGTATGCCGGCGTTGACGGCACCAGCCGTGCGGTGTCTGATCTGCAGTACAAATACATTCAGCCGCGTATTGGCTTTGCCTATCAGGTGAACCCGACGTTGGTGTTGCGTGGTGGCTTCGGACGCTTTACGCAGGCCAACTTTGTGGCCAACCATGGTAACCAGTTGGGCTACTCGGCGACGACGCCCTACACGGCGACCACCGACAACTACTACACTTCGTCTGCTACGCTGGACAACCCGTTCCCGAACGGCCTGGTCCAGGTAACCGGTAACAGTCTGCGTGCGTTGACCAGCGTGGGTTCGGTGACCAGCTTCTGGACCGCGAATGTGAAGCGTCAGTACACCGACGACGTGAGCCTCCGCCTTCAGCAGCAGTTCAAGAGCTATCTCTTCGAGATGGCGGGTGTCTTCCAGCGCACGATGGGCTTGACCTCGGACCGCCAGATCGATGCTCCCAGTGCCACAGCCTGGCACGCGGCGTACGACGCGCAGTTTGATACCGCCGGCCGTCCAGTGGATACGCTGCCGGGCGATGTGCAGGTTGCCAACCCCTTCAAGGGCGCTCCCTACATCACATCGAGCCTGGTAACCAGCAGCACGGTCAATGCGTATCGTCTCCTTCGTCCCAATCCTCTGGTGGATGGCATGACGGAAACCTTCTATAACGGCTCTTCCATGCACTACGGTCTGCAGACCCGTGTGGATCGCCGCTTCAAGAACGGTTTTGGCCTGAGCACCAACTTCACTTGGGGCAAGCAGATGGACGAAACCGAATACTACACGCCAGCGACTGTTTCGCAGAAGCTGCACCGCACGCTGAGCGCCAACGACATTCGCTTCCAGTATGTGCTGAGCCCGATCTACGTTCTGCCGTTTGGCCGTGGCCAGTTGATTGGCGCGCATGTCAACCGCCTTACCGATCGCTTCATCAGCGGCTGGGAAGTCTCCGGCATCTACACCTTCTACTCCGGCACTCCGATCAAGTTGCCGACCAACTCCGGCTTCTTCCAGGGCGGCGATCCTTCGCTTGCCAACAAGAGCAAGACGAAGTGGTTTGACACCTCGAAGTTCAAGGCCTTCCCGGGCCGCTCGATGAAGGTTGCCGATGTGGCCGCCTATCCTGACTGGACAGGCGTGAAGAACATGCCGGGTTCCAGTTGGACTCCGTCTTCTGCCAGCGATGCGACGCAGAACGGCGTCTATCAGGACTTCAAAACCTGGGTCAGCGACAACTCGCCGTATCACGGCACCGTGCGCAACCCGTACATGAACAACTGGAACATTGGTTTGCGCAAGAATGTTCCGATCCGCGAAGCTATCCGCCTGCAGCTCCGTTTCGACGCCTTCAATGCGTTGAATCACCCGCAGTTTGGTAGCGTCAATACCGATCCGAACAACGCCTACTTTGGCTACTTCAGCGGTTCGGCAACACCGTCCGCCGTAAATAGCCCGCGTTCGATTCAGTTGGAAGGCAAGCTGTACTTCTAAAACAATCCATACGACTCGAGATATCGCTTTTGATATCGGGCAGAGCCAACAGGCACATGATCCATCCCATCGGATCATGTGTCTGGAGCTCTGCTCTTTTTTATGTGGGGCGGGAGGGCCGCCCGGGCCAGCCGAGAAAGTTTTAGCGGCCCACGGCGGTGGTCTTTAGCTGAGGCGCGCCTTGCACACCGCCCATGTCGCGCTTGATGCGGGTGAGACGGTTCACAACCTTGTAGCGATCGCCTGGATAGACGGACTTCACGTACTCGGCCGGGGCGCCATTCTCCAGATACGAGACGCGCGTGAAGAGGAAGACCGCGCTCTGCGCGGGAATCTGCAGCAGGCGCGATTCTTCGGCGGTGGCCTTGCCCACTTCGATGATCTCGTCGGTCACCACCAGTTGAATGCCGTGGCGTTCAGCCAACTCCGTGTAGAGCGAACCGGTGGGGTCGAAAGTATCCAACAGATCAGGGCACAGCTCCGCGGGCAGGCAACTGAACTCGATGCCCATTGGGATGCTGTCACTCAGACGTACGCGGCGCAGGCAGATGACTTTTTCATTTTCGTCCAGGTTGAGGGCATCGCGCGTCTGCTGGTTGGGCTCCTGCTCACCGAAGAAGAGAACGGCGGAACTGGGAGCGCCTCCGCGCGCCACGGTTTCTTCCGTAAACGAGAGCACCTGGCGGAAGTCGCGCTCCAGTTTGGTGGCGGCAATAAAGGTTCCCTTGCCTTGCCGGCTATAGATGACGCCCAGCTCGCACAGCTCGCGCACGGCCTGGCGTACCGTCATCAAGCTGACGCCCATGCGGGCGGCAATGCGGTCGATGGAGGGCAGCGGCTCACCCGGAACAAACTCGCCGGAGCGAATCTGGTCGAGCAGCCGCTGTTGAATCTGCTGATAGAGCGGAATGCCACTGCGCCGGTCCAGCGGGGAAGGGCGCGTCTTTGGTTTCTTTTCTGTTCGCGACGTCGTTTTGGGCATCAGCGTCTTGCCTCGGGGAAGTTCGGTCGTGGTTCGATGCGTTGCATATCCGCGCAAGGTGTGTTTACACGGAGGCTGGAGTCAGTCCCAGGCCCGGCCCTGTGGGCAGAATCAGTTTGCCCTTTTCAATCCGTACGCCGTGCCATGGATCGTTGGCCACCAGCAGGCCGCCATCCAGATCGGCGTGGTCCACCAAGGGCGCCAGATGCGCCGCGGCTGTAATGGTGCAGGAACTTGAGACCATGCAGCCCAGCATGACCTTCATGTTCATTGCACGCGCCATCTCAATCCAGCGCAGTGCTTCAAGAATGCCGCCGGATTTGTCGAGCTTGACGTTGATGCCATCATAAGCCTCGGCCAGTTTGGGAATCATGGCAGCGCTGGTGCAGGCTTCATCGGCATAGATGGGCAGGTGTACCTTGCTGCGCACGTAGCGTATCTCGTCCTGCATGTGCGCGGGCATGGGCTGCTCAACGTATTCGATGCCCTGCGACTCCAGCCAGTTGATTTTGCGGATGGCTTCTTCCTTGTCGGTCCAGCCCTCGTTGGCGTCCACGCGGATGGGTTTGTTGGTCACACTGCGCACCGCTTCGATGGTGGCTTCATCGGTCTTCAGGCCAACCTTCACCTTGAGAACAGGGAAGTCTTCGGCCTCGCGGGTTTTCTGCCGGGTGATTTCGGGCGTATCGATGCCGATGGAAAAATCGGTGATGGGAGCCGCGGTGGGGTCGATGCCGAACAGCTTCCAGAGCGGCACGTTGAGCTTTTTGCCAACCCAATCGAAGAGGGCAATGTCCACGGCCGCCATGGCCGCATGCTGATGTTCGCCCAGCGCGGCACGAATGGCCGCAAGATGCTTGCGGTAGGCCAGTGGGGCGCCTGAGGTGATTACGGGAGCGATGGCTTCGATGGCCTTAACGGCCTCGGCTGGGAATTCCTTGTAGCGCACGATGGGAGCGCCTTCGCCGTAACCAACAAGACCGTCGCGGCGATACTCGACCATGGCGGTTTCACGATATTCACTGGACGACATGGTCGTGGTCCAGGTGTGGCGCAGGTTGAGGCGCTGCAAGTGGCAGCTAACCGAGGCGGGTTCCGATTTGCTTTCAGCGCTCATGCGCAGTGCCTCCAGAGGCAGGGCTGCGGCCACTCCGGCCAGCTTCAGACAATTGCGGCGATTCATTCCTTCACTCTCCGGGCTGCGACAAAAAGGTGATTCCAGGGCTCGTCGGCCAGCTTGCTGACCTGCACGCCGGGGCGTCCGTGGGTGGTGTCGTGGATGAACTCGCCGTTGCCCAGATACATGCCGGTGTGCGTGATTTTATCGGGCTTCGAGCCGAAGAAGAGCAGGTCGCCGGGTTGCAGATCCTTGCGCTCCACGGCGGTCACGCCGCTCCATTTGGCTTGCACATCGGCATCGCGGGGCATCTCAATGCCGCGCTGGCGGATGAGCATCTGGGTAAAGCCGGAGCAATCGAAACCGAAGCTGCTTACGCCGCCCCAGGTGTAGGTGATGCCCAGAAAGCGGTGGGAGAGGGCCAGCATCTGATCAATGGAGAGGAGATCGGTGGCGGTGGTGATGTCGCCCCGCTGGACCCATGCCGTGCGGCCATCCACCAGCTTGACCTGCAGCCAGCGTTCGGTGTTGCCAGGCGCATCGGGCACGGCTTCCAGGATGGCTTCCCAGGGCAACCGCAACAGCGGAGCATGCTTGGTTACATCGGGCTCGCGATAGGCATTCAAGCTGAGCGCTGCCACCTTCACACGTTTGCCGGGTGCGGGATAAGGGCCGGCCGTGAGTGCGTAGAGTCCGGAACTGCGTACCCATCCGATGTAGTCGTCGGCTGTGCGGATCTGAGTCCATTCGCCCTTTTGTTCAAGACGCGCCACTGCTGTGCCGTAGAGCGCTTGCGAGCTGACATCGGAGTCGGCTGAAGGGGTGGCGAACATATCGAGCACAGGCTCGGCAACCACGTAATCCGCGTGGCTGGCAGGCAACTGCGCTGAAGCCGTGTTGGTCTGGGTAAAGACAAGCGCCATGGCAAACATTCCATAAAGGACGAGGGCCCGAAGGCCACCGGAGACATGCGAACCGGTTCCTACAGCGTACCGGTTCTCGGTAGAGCGCATTCTGTTTTCGAGCACTGCGGCCAACCTCCTGAAGAGTGGCAGAGTCTGTGGGGCGCAGGCCCCGTTTGCGTCAAAGCCTACTTGGTATTGGATGCGGTCGTTGTGGCCTCGCGATCCAGGCCCGAGTTGCGTTCCGCCATACCGGGAATGGTAACCGGCAGCCTTCCGTGAATGGGCGTTTCGCCATAGAGTGCCCCCACCAGAGCCGAGGCAGAGAGCATGGTGTCAGAGAAGGTGCACACATAGCTGGTGATGCCGGGGATCGATCCGCCGGTGTAAGGATTGCCGAGCGCGGCCACAACCGTTCTGTCGGGCACCAGCGAGACCACCGTGGTGAGCAGGTCGAGCGACTGCGCATCGAGCGAGGCCGAGCCGGTAGCTTTGCCCTGGGTGGTGCGGCGCGGATTCGGCATGGCCTCCGCCACGGCGATGACGCGATCAGCCGATTTGACCGCAGCCAGCAACTCATCGTGCAACACCGCTGCGTTGGAGGCGTCCACAAAGAAAACCTTGGCACCTTCCGCACGTTTGCGCAACTCCGTGGCAAAGGCCCGACCGGCGTCCGTGGCGCGCGCGTGATCGGTAAAGACGATGGCGACGGTGTTGGCGGAGGGCTTGAGGGGAACCTGTTTTGCCTGGTCGCGCACCAGCGTGATGGAGCGCTCGGCAACCGTGCGAGCCAGCGCCAGGCTTTCCGGAGCGGCGACCTGAGCCTGCACGTTGTTCAAGTCGACAAAGCGGTTCTGCACCACACCGGTGGCTGCCTTGATGCGCAGAATCTTGAGCACGCTGCGATCGATGCGGCTTTCCGGAATTTCGCCACTCTTTACGGCCCGCAACAGACCGTTGTAGGCGCCATCCATATCGCCAGGAATGATCACCAGATCGTTGCCGGCTTTGACGGCCGCCACGGCCTCAGCCGCGGACTTCTCCCACTCGGTGCCGTTGAACAGGTTCTTCAGGCCATTCATATCGATGGCGTCCGTAACCACCAGGCCCTTGAAGCCAAGCTCCTTCTGCAGCACGCCTTCGATCACCTTTGCTGAAACGCTGGCCGGCTTGTTGGTGTCCGGTTCGAGCGTGGGGACGATCAGATGGCCCACCATTACCGAATCCGCGCCGGCGGCAATGCCTGCGCGAAAGGGAACCAGTTCCACGGTATCAAGGCGCTGGCGTGAGCCGTCGACCCGGGCCAGGGCTAGATGCGAATCGGTCGCCGTGTCGCCGTGTCCCGGGAAGTGCTTGAGGGTGGTCAGCATGCTGGCCTGATGCGCGCCTTCAATGTAGGCAGTCACCATCTTGCTCACCAGTGCGGGGTCCTCGCCAAACGAGCGGGTATCGATGATGGGATTGTCGGGATTCGAATTCACGTCGGCAATGGGAAACCAGTTCCATTGGATGCCGATAGCGCGTGTTTCAAGCGCGGAGATACGGCCGAATTCACGCGCCAGATGCGGATCGCCCGCCGCGCCAAAGGCCATGGCTGCCGGAAAAGCGGTAGGACCAAAGAGGCGCATGGAGAGCCCGCGCTCAAAATCCGCGGCAAACAGGAGCGGCAGTTTCGATTCTTTTTGCAGGCGATTGGTGAGAGCCGCGGCCTCCAGAGGCTCGCTCATGGCCAACTGCCCACCTTCCACGGGAACCGTTACACCGAATCCGCCCAGGTGATAACGATGCATCTCAGAGATAAGTTCCTGCATCTCCGCGCTGTTGGTGTTGTAAAACTTTGCCTTCGCCCACACCATGATCATCTGGCCGACCTTCTCTTCCACGGTCATCCGATGCAGGGTGCGAGTGGCCCATTGCTCTCCTTGAGCATTGGCATGTAGCGCTGCGTTTTTGGCTGGTTCCTTGGCCACAGCGCTAGAGGCAAGGGCCAAGCCTGCCAGCAGCGTCAATGAGATTCGAGTGGTACGCTTCATGAACACAATCGCCATCCTTCCTGGAGGCTCCGGGCGCGGATGCGCCGTCAACGTCAATAGAGAAGATACTTCGCGCGGGTCTTCTCAAATTCAACTAGTGCATCCTGCCATTCCAGGGCCATGCGGCGCGGGTCCGTGCCACTCTGGAGTGCCTGCAGCGTTGCCTTGTTGCGTATCAGGGCGTCCATGGGCTGTACCTTGAACTGCTCGGGATAGAGCTTATGCAATGCCGTGGCTATCTCCAGGCCCAACTCCGGGGCGTCGATGCTTTCGCGGTAGGTGATGACGATGTTGACGCCGCCACAGAGTTGTTGCGCGTAGTTGGAGGAAGTGGGTGTAAAGCGGATGGGCACAAAGCGCACGCCGTCCATCGCGCGGGAGTTCAACTCCGCGGCCAGAGCCTGCGCATCGATCCATGGTGCGCCAACCAACTCAAAGGGCGTATCGGTTCCACGGCCAACTGAAATGTTCGCGCCTTCAATCATGCCAATGCCTGGGTAGAGCGTTGCCTCGGTCAGAGTGCGCAGATTGGGCGAAGGAGCAATCCAGAGCCCGCCCGTGGAGTCAAACCAATCGCCGCGCATCCAGCCCTCCATGGCCACCACATGCAGATCGGCGCCGATTGCCTTCTCTGCATTGTAGAACTTTGCCAGCTCGCCCATGGTCATGCCGTGACGAACGGGAACCTGGCCATAGCTCACGAAAGATTCCGTGCCCGCGTCGGCGATGGGGCCCTGCAGATAATTGCCCCCGATTGGATTGGGACGGTCCAGCACGAAGAGCGGCTTGTGCATCTTTGCGGCTGCTTCCATAAAGTAGCCGAGCGAGGTTTCGTACGTATAAAAACGCACGCCCGCGTCCTGAATGTCGAAGAGCAGCAGGTCCACATTGGCCAGTTGTTCCGGAGTGGGGCGGCGGCTGGCATCGCCCGCGCCATACACGGAGTAAACCGGTGCGCCGGTAGCCTTGTCTGTTGAATTGCCAATGGCGGTAGTATCCAGCGCTCCGGCAATACCATGTTCCGGTGAGAAGATGGCGGTGAGCTTGAGCCCCGGAGTCTGGGCGATGAGGTCAGCCGTGCGACGTCCCTGACTGTCGAGCGCGGTGTGGTTGCAGATGAGGCCCGCGCGAACCGGATGATCGGTATTGGGGGCCAGTTCGCGGAATTTGTGTGCCACCAGTACATCGATGCCCGTTTTCACCTCGCCCACGCGGGCGGTGATGCGGCGCTCGGCCATCAGGGATTCGTTATAGCCGGTGATGCGCGCCAACTGCAGCTTCTCCTGTTCGCTTACGGTCAGGTCGAGATCGGCAGCCACAGCCGAGGCAACCCGGACGCGGAGAGAAATCACGTTGCCTTTGCCGTTGGGATGCACGCTGTTGGTGAGCAGGATGATGTAAGTATTGGTGACGGGATCGATCCAGAGCGAGGTGCCGGTGAATCCGGTGTGGCCGAACGAGCCGACCGGGAGCAGCTCGCCGCGATTGGAAGAGAAGGGGGAATCGATGTCCCAGCCCAAGCCGCGCATGGCAGCAGCCATGGCCGGTTGCTGCGGAGTAGACATCTTTTCGATCGCCGCGCGGCCCAGAATCTTGTCTCCACTAAGCAAGGCTTGCGCAAAAATAGCTAAATCGTCGGCAGTGGAGAATAGCCCGGCGTGGCCGGCCACTCCGCCCATGCGGCGTGCGGTGGGATCGTGGACAACGCCGCGCAACATCTTGTTATCGTCATCGTACTGCGTGGGCGCAATGCGGGCATTCCACGCGGCGGGAGGCGTAAAGCGGGTATCCTTCATGCCCAGCGGCTGAAAGATGTGCTGCGCCGTATACTCGTCCAGCGATTGGCCGGTGACCTTTTCTACGATGAAGGCCAGCGTTTCAAAGTTAATATCGCTATAAACAAAGCGCGTGCCCGGCGGGTTGGTGAGCCGTGACTCCATCACCATGCGATGGGCCGCGGCCTTGCTCTGCCACGGCTGCTTCAGATCGAGGTCGGGAGCCAGGCCCGAATAGTGCGTGAGCAACTCGCGCACGGTGATCTGGCCTTTGCCGTTCTGAGCAAACTCGGGAAGGTAGTTGACCACCGGCTCGTTCAATCGGACGCGGCCTTGCTCCACAAGCTGCATGACTGCGGTGGTGGTGGCTATGCACTTGGTGAGCGAGGCAATGTCGAAGACGGTGTCTGCCGTCATGGGCTCGCGCGACGGCTCCAGCGCGCGTGAACCGTACGCTTTGCGATAAACAACCTTGCCATTGTGGCCCACCACGAGCACCGCACCGGGCATGCGCCCGTGCGCAAGTGCATCTTCGATCAGGGCATCCAAATTGGCAAAGCGGTTCGATTCCACGGCGGCGGTGTGTGGCGCCGTGACTTGAGCACGTGCAGGCATAGAGCTGGCAGCGAGCAGTGCGGAGGCGAGGAGTGCGGCAGCAAAAGAAGAACGAGTGTTCATATCAGTCCTGGATGGCCAGGCGGACGTTGCCTTTGGTCTTGCGCAACCGGCGCGTGGCTTCCGTCTTGCTGGTGTTGGCAATCAACATCACAATGGCTACGGGCAGGCGCATGCCGGCCTTTTCAAGAGTTGTTTGCGCCGTGGCGCGATCCGCACCGGTTACATCCATCAGGATACGCGCGCCACGGTCAACCAGCTTTCGGTTGATCAGGTGCAGATTCACCATCAGGTTGCTGTACACATATCCCATGCGCGCCATGGCGCCGGTGGTGAGCATGTTGCAGATAAGCTTTTGCGCGGTTCCGGCCTTCAGCCGCGAGGAGCCGGTCAACACCTCGGGGCCGACTTCCACCTCAATGGCAACATCGGCATGGTTGCTGATCTCCGAGCCGTGGTTGCAGGCGATCGAGACAGTCGATGCGCCCTTCTGGCTGGCATACTTCAGCGCGGCGATGGTGTAGGGCGTGGAGCCGCTGGCGGCAATGCCCACAACCACATCCTTGGCGGTAGGCCGCCGGGAGGACATATCTTTGCGGCCCAGTTCGGCGGAGTCTTCGCTGGCTTCGGTGGCATGTACAAGGGCCGCTTCGCCACCGGCAATGAGGAACTGCACTAGGTTGGGATTGGTGCCGAAGGTGGGTGGACACTCGGAGGCATCGAGTGCGCCAATCCGACCGCTGGTGCCGGTTCCTACGTAGAAGAGCCGACCACCTTCCGCCAAGTGCGAAGCGATTAGGTCGACAGCTTCGGCAATGCGGGGCAGCACGCGTTGGATGGCGCGGGGCACGCGCGCATCTTCGCGGTTCATGGTGGTGACGATCTCAAGTGCGCTCATGCGATCCAGCTTGGCGCTGGCTGGGTTGCGTCGTTCCGTTGTCAGGTGTGCTCGTTGCATCGTGTGTCCCTTAATCGGTGGTGGCGGGCGACAGAATCAAGCTGGCCGCATAGCCCACGGCAAAAGTGGTCAGGCTGCCCAGTACCACATACCAGGTGAAAGAAACCTGGGTGAAGAACCAGAGAAAAAGATTGAGCGCGAGTCCGCAGATCATGCCCACGATTGCGCCGCGCTGGTGAGTGCGTTGGGTGAGTACGCCCAACAGAAAGACGCCGAGCAGGCCGCCATAGGCTACCGAGGTGATGGAGAGTCCCACCTCGATGACGCGGCCGCCATTGCGGGCCAGCAGCGCCAGAGCAAACAGGATCAGCGCCCATACAACCATGCCGGCACGCGAGAGTTTCAATCGCTGTGCATCTGTGGAGTCAGGACGGAAGCGGGCATAAAAATCGACGATAGATGTAGACGTCAGCGAATTGAGCGCTGCGCTCAAGTTGCTCATGGCCGCGGCCAGAATGGCGGCAATGAGCAAGCCGCTGATGCCGTGTGGCATGTGCCCGACGATGAAGGTGGGAAAGACCGTATCGCTGCGGGTGAAGGCTGAGGCCGGCGGCTGCAGCGTGTAATACGCGTACAGCATGGCGCCGATGAGCAGGAACAGGGAGAACTGAAAGAGAATCGCTAGGCCGCTGGAGATCAGCGCCACCTTGGCCTGCACCTGACTGCGCGCTGAAAGCAGACGCTGCACAATTAATTGATCGGTGCCGTGGCTGGCCATGGTGATGAATGTGCCGCCCAGAATGCCGGACCAGATTGTGTACTTGGTGGTCAGGTTGAGGGAGAGATCGAAGAGATGAAACTTGCCGGCCGGGCCGGAGATGGAGGTGACGCCGGACCATCCGCCAGGCACCAGATGCAGGATGGTGAACAGGCCCACCAGGGTGCCGGCCACGTAGACCGTCTGTTGCAGAACATCGGTCCAGATGGCGGCTTTCATGCCACCCTCGTAGGTATAGATGAGCGTGAGCAAGGTGACGATGGCGATGGCGGCCAGGTCGCGATGGAAGTCACTCATGCCGCTCAGCAGGGAGCCCAGAGCTACCCGCACCACAATGGCCACAGCAAAGACGCGCACACCCTCAGCCGCGGCCCGGGTGAGCAGAAAGATGCCCGCGGTAAGGGTACGCAGGTGCGAACCGAAACGCCGCTCCATCAACTGATAGGCGGTCATCAGGTTGCCGCGAAAGTAATGGGGAAGGAAGATGAGGCTGACGACGATGCGTCCAATCAGGTAGCCGAAGACCAGTTGCAGAAAGCCGAAGTTGCCATCGAAGGCAAGGCCGGGTGCGCCAATGACGGTAAGGGTGCTGGTTTCAGCGGCGACGATGGAAAGTGCAATGGCCCACCAGGGAATGGCGTTGTCCGCCAGATAGTAGTTTTTCAGATTCTTGTGCGCGCCACGAAAGCGCAGACCGAACAATGTGACGCCACCCAGATAAAAGGCCACAATGCAGATATCCAGAAGATTGAGTGTCATGACCTTTCCTCAGGCGGAACCCTTGCAGAGAAGAGCAGGATAAAAAGCCAACCATAACAAATTTGCGCCGGTGTCCCGCTGCAACGGAATGCTGCAGCGGGACGCCGGGTGATGTGAGCTAGAAGTTGTACTTGGCCGCGAACTGCATGATGCGCGGATCGCGAGCGGCTGTAATGGTTCCGTACGTTGAGATTGTAGTGGCCGTGGTGGCAACCGTGGTCCAGTTCGTGTGGTTCAGTACATTGAAGCCCTCGGCACGAACCTGCAGGTGCGAGGTTTCGGTGATCTTGAAGTTGCGGAAGACACCGATATCGATGCGGCTGAAGCCGGGGCCGTCGATGGTGCCACGATGAGCATTGCCGACGCGGCCGGAGGCTGCGGTGGGAGCGGTGAAGGCCGCGGTGTTAAACCACTTGGTGCGGGTCTTCAAGCCGGAGCCGCTGTTCGGATCGGCAATCTGATCCGGACGCAGGCCGGCAGGGCTGGAACCGATAATACCGAGGCCGGCAGCGTCGTTGGCCTTAGAGCCGTCTGGCAACGTGCCGCCACCCGACATGGCAACGGTGAAGGGCAGGCCGGAGTTGGCAGCGATCACGCCCGATGTTTCCCAGCCACCCAGCAAATGGCCGACTAGGCCCTTCTGCTGCTTGTACCAGGGCAGATCCCACACGAAGTCGGCGGTAAAGATGTGGCGGCGATCCATCTGGCTGCGGCCATACTCACCACGGATGTTGTAGGTATTCTGCGGAGCGGTGCTGCGGTCGGTCTGGTTATCGGTAAGGGCTTTGGACCAGGTGTAGTTCAGATCGATCAGCGATTTGCCGGCGAAGCGCTTCTGCAACTGGGTCTGCAGGCCGCTGTAGTTGGACCCGAAGATGGGATAGAAGCCCCTGATGGCGTTGTAGCCCTTGTAGGGGCGTACTTGATTCATCGGCAGTTCGTTGTTGGAGGTGGTCCAGCCAGGGGCGGAGGGTTGTAGGCCAGCCGCGGCTGCCACGCCGGGCTTGATTTCGTTCAGATCCAGGACGCCCAGCAGGTGCTTGCCCTGGTTACCCACATAGCTCACTTCAAACAGGATCGATGCGCCGACCTGCTGTTGCAAACTGAGCGAATATTGCTCGGTGTACGGAGTGTGGAAGATGGGGGCCGTGGAGTAGACCACGGGAGGCGTCAGGTTCACCGCCGCTTGGCCGCTGGCCGGGTTGTTGAACGTCGTTACAGTATAGGTGGGTGTAATGATGTAGGGCTGGTTGGTGAAGATGATCTGCTCGTACATGCCGAACAGCGAAGAGTCGAAGGCGATGCCGTAGCCGCCGCGCAGGGCGGTCTTGCCGTTGCCGAAGACGTCCAGCGCGAAGCCGGCGCGAGGAGCAAAATTGGCCTTGTCGGATTGGCCAACGTGGGGAGCCCAGGTGGAGGTGTGCGCGTAGGAGTTGGAGGTGCCCAGAATCATGCCATTCAATGCGTCATAGCTGGAGTTCGGGGTGCCGCCACCGGTGCAGGGCGCCGTGGTGCAGATGTAGCCCTTGGTGTCGATGGTGGGCGCGTTGGCCGCAACATACTTCGACGGATCGAAGTTGCTGAGCATCTTGTTGGCGTCCACCGGCTGCTGGAAGAGGGAGTAACGGACACCCAGATTCAGTGAGAGCCGTGGGTTCAGCTTGATGTTGTCCTGGACGTAGGTTTCGAACTGGTTGGCCCGTACGTCCGGTGTGACTGCAATGGATGCCTGCGAGAAGCCGCCGGTGGCAACACCCTGCAGGAAGTTGGCCCATGCCTGCTGGAAGTTGTAACCCGCGAGCAACTGCGATTTTGCCGGCGCATTTGTTACCGTGCCGAAGTTGAAGGTGCCGGCATTGGCGACCGTGTTGTTCTCCGTCTTCTGGTAGTGGTCGTAGCTGACGCCCACAATAACCGTATGGCGGCCCATGATGCGGGTCAGCTTGGCATAAGGGTTGTTGTTGCGGTTGTAGTCGCGATAGATGCCTGCGCTGGTGATGGCCGTCAGGTTACTGGCGCCAAAGGAGAGCGTCGGAACGATACCTAGCGTGGTGGCGTAGGGCAGAGTTGGATTGATGTCGGGTGAGTTGGCTTTGGCAATCAAACCGACTGGGTCGCTCAGAATGGCACCGAACGAGTAGGCATAACCGGCATCCAAGACCATCTTGGGCGAGAAGGTGATGGTGACGTGGCCCAACTGCTGCGTGCCAGGCGACTTGGTGCGTGAGTCTTGCACGCCCGGGAAGCCGCCGCCGGCAAACAATCCGCCTGGCTCGTAGGTGGGCAAGGTGTCATGAATGTAGCGGTAGAAGGCACTGACCTTCTGGTTGAAAGTGTGGTCGATGCGGATGATCGGCTGGCTGTCGTCGTAGACTGAGCGCTGGTTATAGGCCAGCGTGTGCATGTCTTGGTCGGATCCGGGATTGGGCAAAGGAACCTTGGAGTAGATGTCCTTGATGTAGGCCTGGGCGGTGGAGTTGATGGTGTTGATCTGAGGGACGCCGGTGGCGGTGTTACAGGCACCAGTGGTCGGATTGATGTCGCCGCAAACCGGGATAGTGAAGGTGCCGGCACGTTCACCTGCGGTCGGCGCGTAGCTGGTAACGGGAGCGTAATTGATGACGCGGCGGAACTCACCGCTGAAGAAGAAGAAGGTCTTGTTGTGGCCGTTGTAGACCTTCGGGATCCAGACCGGGCCGCCAATGGTGAAGCCGAAGTCGTTGTAACGCAGTAGTGGTCTAGCTAACTTCTGGAAGTTGCTAAAGTAGTTATTGGCATTGAATTTGTCGTTGCGGACAAACTCGTAAGCTGTGCCGTGGAATTTGTTGGTGCCAGACTTGGTCAGCAGGTTCACCTGGCCGCTGGCGCTGCGGCCGTATTCAGCCGAGTAGGTGCCGCGCAGCAGGGTGAATTCCGTGATTGCGTCGACGCTCGGGTAAGCCAGCAGCGTCTGATTTGAGCCGCGATCCACGTTGTCAGCGCCGTCGATGGTCCAGTTGAGTGCGCTGTTGCGTTGGCCGTTGACCGAGAAGCTGACGGTGGCTGTGGTGCCGGAGGGCAGAGAGCCGCCAATATAGAGCTGATCGCTGGTGCCGCCGTAGGAAACGCCCGGCTGCAGGGCTAGCAATTGCTCATAGTTGCGGTTATTCAGAACCAGTTCGCGCATCTGCGTGCCGTTGATCAAACCGGCTGAGGTGGCGTTTTCCAGGTTGATAGCAACCGCATCGGCTTCTACCGTCACCGACTGGGTTTCGTCGCCTACCTGCAATTTGACGTTGGCTGCAAGGGCTTCATTGATGTGCAGCACCAGCTTGTCGACCGTGGTTTTGCGGAAGCCGGCGGCCTGCACGGTAATGGAGTACTGCCCGGGGGGCAGGGAGGGGGCGGTATAAGCACCCTGTGTGGAAGTATTCAGCACACGCGCCACACTGCCCCGATCCACGTTGGTGATGGTCACCGTCGCTCCGGCTACCAATGCATTGCTCGGGTCTGTGACCATGCCGCTGATGGACCCCGAGGCATCCTGCGCGCTGGCGGGACCGGCGGACAGGATGAAGGCGCAAATTGCGGAGAGAAAGAGGGAAAAGATCGTGTGTCTTCGCATCATTGTGGCGTTTTGCCTCCTAAAGGATCTACGTATTCCTGCAGGATGAACCTGGCTATGCTCCGGAACTCCAGAGGACCCATGGCACTGAGCTGGTGCCGCGGGGTGCCGGTACGATCCGGCAGAGGGAACACACGGAGATCTTCCGCAGTGTTCCAAGGTGAGAAGGGCTTCGGCGGTCGACAAATAGGGAGAGGAGTTGAACAACCGGGAAGCCAGCAACAGGTGCAAGAAGTTCCGCGTGTTCCTCAAATCGTCATCCACTCATATAGATGACTGGATGACACGCTAAGCCCTATTTGACCCGGATGTCAATGAAAAATCGCGTATTTTTTACTCATGCCGCTGAAATTCCCCGCGCCGTGGCGGGTAAGCGGGCAGAATGCGTAACTAGAACTGGTTTTTGTCTGGGGCTGGCTGCAGGCGGCGGCGCAGCAGCGCCAGCACCGGGATGCCAGAAAGAATCAAGGCCGTACCCCACAGCGAGCCTCGCAAATTGCCCAGGTAGCTGAATCCAAGAACGGCTGTAGCGCAAAGCAGAAACACAGCAGGCAGTACCGGATAGCCCCATACCCGGAAGGGACGGAGAGCGTCTGGGCGCTTGCGCCGGTAGATGAACACGGTGGAAGCGGTGAGGGCGTAGAACAGCCACTCGGAAAATACCGTGAGCTCAAAGAACTGCTCAAAACGCTTGAGGAAGAGCAGCAGCACGCTGGCGAGAACGGCCTGCGCCAGCAGTGCGTTGGCAGGAGACTGGAAGCGCGGATGCACTTTGGCGAAGACCTTCAGAAACAGCCCATCCCGTGCGGCGGCAAATGGTACACGCGCGCCTGACATGGTGGTGCCGTTGGTGGCGACAAAGATGCTGATGGCCATGGCGATGGCGACAAAGCTCGCGCCCACCGGTCCTGCGACTACTGTGAGCGCCGCCAGGGCAGGCTGCGGCGATGCGCCAATCTGCGCTGCCGGAAGAACATATTGAATGGCGGCATTGGTGGCCATATAGAGCAGCCCTACCGCGGTCAAACCGCCGATCAGGGCAATCGGCAGGCTGCGCTGGGGACTGCGGATTTCACCCGCCACTGAGTTAACGTCGCTCCAACCATCGTAGGCCCAGAGCGTGGCGATCAAGGCCAGCATGAATCCCTTCATGCCTCCCGTTGCGCTGGGCAGCACGGTGGTGAAGTTGGCAAACGAGCCGGTGGCTGAAGCAAAACAGAAACCGACGACAACCAGGATCAGTACAGCTTTGAGAATGGTGAAGATGAGCTGGAAGGCGCCTGCCTTCTTCATCCCCAGAATATTGAGGCCGGTGATAATCCAGGCTACTAGAATGGCGGCCAGTTGCGCCCACTGCACTTCGCCGCCCAGTCCTGCTACGGGATTTGCCAGCCAGGCCAAGCCGGGCAGCGCTTCGAGCGTGCGGACAAGGCCGAAAGTCATGGCGGCTATCGAGCCCGGCTTGGCCACCACGAACCACGTCCACATATAGAGGAAGGCTGTAGTATCGCCGTAGGCTCCACGCAGATAGACGTACTCGCCACCCGCATACGGCAGCATGGCGCCCAGCTCGGAGTAGGTCATGGCCCCGAAGAGCGAGAGCAGGCCGCCCACGATCCAGGCCAGGTAGACCAGGCCTGCGGATCCGGTGTCGTGCATCATCTCGCAGGGCACCAGAAAAATTCCGCTGCCAATGATGGTGCCAACGACGATGGCGGTGGCCTGACTGGTCCCGAGTACGCGCGGCAATGCGGCGTTGCTCGATGAAGCTTCAGGACAAGGCAATTCGTTCATGCTTCTTGTGAGCGTAGCACAAAATTCATAATGTCGAAGACTGGGCTGGGACAGAGGAGACGTGTTGGCCTCGCCGAGTGCGCGCTGTCGGCCGCGTTCAAGCGAGTGCAGGAGCGGGAGCGTGCGAAGAGAAATGCGCAGAAGGATTGCGGCGGGCAGGAGCAAGCACGTATTCTGAAGCATGTTGATATCGTTATCGCCTACCGCTCGACAGGAGATATATGAATCGTCGCAATGCTCTTCAAGGACTCGCATCCGCTGGAACACTGGCTTGTCTGCAAGGGATTGTTCCGGCACGTTTCGCAACGGCGCAGACAGAAGCTTCCAGCGCACATCCCACCGGACCGGCATGGCTGCGTGAAGCAGTTTTCTATCAGATCTATCCGCAGAGTTTTGCCGATTCCAATGGCGATGGCATCGGCGATCTGCCGGGAATCCTCTCCAAGCTCGACTACATCCAATCGCTCGGATGCAATGCGCTGTGGCTGAATCCCATCTTCGTTTCTCCCTTTGGAGACGCGGGATACGACGTGGCCGACTACTTCCGCGTGGCGCCGCGTTATGGCAGCAACCAGGATCTGAAGCAGTTGTGCGATGCGCTGCACAAGCGCGGCATGCGCATTTGTCTGGATCTGGTGGCGGGACACAGCTCGATTGAGCATCCCTGGTTCAAAGCATCGGCATCGGCAGAGCCCAACAAGTATTCGGAGTGGTTTATCTGGGTGCCCAAGGAGGAGAAGGTGGGCAACTCGCATCTTCCTCCTGCGTTTGCGGGCCAGAAGAATCGCGATCAGAAGTTTGTGGCCAACTTCTTCGAGTTTCAGCCTGCCCTCAATTACGGCTACTATAAGCCCGACCCAGCCAAGCCTTGGCAACGTTCGTACAAAGATCCAGTTTGCCGCGCGGTGCAGCAGAATCTGCGAGAGATCATGCGCTTCTGGCTGGAGTTGGGCGTGGACGGATTCCGTGTGGATATGGCTAGCTCGCTGATTCGTGCCGATGAGAACGGCGACGGCATCCGCGAGTTGTGGGCAGAGAACCGCCAATGGCTCGATACGAATTATCCCGAGGCAGTGCTCATCTCCGAATGGAGTTATCCGCGACGTGCCATTCCTGCGGGATTCAATATCGACTTTCTGATTCACTTCAATCAGACGGCCTATCGCGATCTGGTGGGGCCGGAGTATCCACCCATCGATGGGGGACGTCGCAAGACCGATGTTTTTTTTGAGCGAGCCGGCAAGGGTGACATTCTGAAGTTTGTGGAGAACTATCGGGCCAACTACGAGCCCACGCGCAACCAGGGATACATCGCCCTGCCCACCGCCAACCACGATTATCCACGTCCTACCTGGGGCCGCACGGAGCAGGAGGTGCGTGTCCTGTTTGCCATGCTGCTCACCATGCCTGGCGTACCGTTCCTCTACTACGGCGATGAGATCGGCATGCACTATCTGGCGGCAACTCCGGAGAAGGAGGGAGCCAACAAAAATGGCGGCATCCGCGCCGGAACGCGCACGCCCATGCAGTGGAGCTCCGGTCCTAATGCCGGGTTTTCGACGGCTTCGGCGGCAGAACTCTATCTGCCGGTCGATCCTAATCCGGCGCGTCCGAATGTAGCCACGCAGGAGCGTGATCCGAAGTCGATGCTGAACTTTACCCGGAGGCTATTGGCACTGCGCAAAACCCATCCCGCGCTGGGCAACACGGCAGGCTTTCAGGCGGTGTATGCGGAGCGGGAGAAGTATCCCTTTGTGTATCTGCGCAGCGATGGCAGACAGCGCGTGCTGGTTGCCGTGAATCCATCGGATCAGGCGGAGAGTGTTCCTTTGACAGAGTATGGCAAGCTTAAGCCGCTGCTGGCCGAGGGCGCGCATTGCGAGCGGGGCCGTCTACACATGCAAGGGATTTCGTATGGGGTATTCCTGGTTATGGCATGAGGGTGCTGATCTTCGATCCACAAAAAAGAGGCCGGGCATAATGCTCGGCCTTTTTGATGGAGGGAACAGCGACTCAGTACAACAACTCATGGTCTTTATGTTCAGAGGCGCTTTGCACTCCAGGTTGCTGTGCCGTATTCACCCAGCGCGACCACACCTTGCATGGAATCCGCATGCGCCGTGCCTTTGAAGTGAAACTCCAGGTCCGCACCTTGAATTCGTTGATGGCTGTCAAAGGCGATCTGATCGGCATGGATTTCGCCCTTGATGCGGCTATGGAGCAATGCGCCTTCATGCTCGCCGCGCAAGAGCGAGTCCTTCTGTTCAAGAAACACACGATGCACGGCTGGCTGTGCCTTGTAGGCAATGCGCAGTTCCCATTCGCCGGCCACTACAACAGGTGTGCCGGTGGGAAGCACAGGGTCGGAGAAGTGGGGAGGACTGCTGAGCGCCTTGTAGAGTGCATCGGCGACGATGGGATGATCTTCCGGCATCATCATGTACGGCATGATAACGATGCTGCTGGTCATGACTGCGGGGCGTGTGCCAGTTCCACCGCCCACAAAGATGCGCGGTGTGCCTTCGCCCAGCAGGTTAACGAGTTCGGTGCCGGTAATGCCGAGTTTGCTTGCGTCCCATTCGATCTTCAGTTGCGGGGCATGGTTCGACATATCTTCAGGCTGCAGATAGCTGGTCGTCACGCTTGGCAAAGTGGTGACGCGCTTGGCGATGGCGTCCAGCCAGCTCATCCATACGGCCCACTCTTTATCGTGATCACGTTTGGACCATTGCTCGGCAGCCGCAAGCATGCCCATGACCTCTTCCTTGCCCACTTTGAGCGAACGGCCAAAGGCATGATGGGGCGCGCTGTTCATCCATGCGGCCTGCACCAGATCCTTGCGCCCCAGCAACAGGCCGGCACACTGCGGTCCGCGCATGCACTTGCCGCCACTGTAGCCAACAAAGGTCGCGCCACGGGCCAGATAGATATTGGGTTTGAAGCTGGGTGTTTCGGCCGCGGCATCGATAAATACCGGAACCTTGTGTTCCGCTGCCAGCGCAATCAGCTTGTCAATGTTCAGCTCTGCCTTTTCCGCCGTGGGAGAAGTCATCACATACAC
>Ga0207738_100039_pt1 | contig 30929 bp, 25 predicted proteins | sample LuqExpMetagenom9_FD_187767 | JGI IMG/M metagenome (GOLD analysis project Ga0207738, IMG submission 187767) | Tropical forest soil microbial communities from Luquillo Experimental Forest, Puerto Rico - Sample 9 (SPAdes) | ecosystem: Environmental > Terrestrial > Soil > Tropical forest ... | reverse complement strand
ATGGCCTCTAAAGATCGCCACCACCGGCCTGTCCGTTCGGCAGTACAGCGCATCTGGCTGCACTGCCTGTTTCTGGCGTTGCCGGCAGTAATCTGCGGAAGCCTCTATCTCCGTTCGGAGGGTTTTAGCTGGACGCAACTGCTGCCAGCACTGTTGCTGCTGGCGCTCTATCTGCTGTTTGTCTGCGCCTCGCTGGTGGAAAATATTATCCGCCCGGTCCAGACGCTTTCGAACGTGATTGCATCGCTGCGCGAAGGCGATTACTCCTTTCGCGCACGCGGCGCCCGTTCCAGTGATGCGCTGGGAGAGTTAGCCGGCGAAGTGAACGCCCTGGCCGATTTGCTGCAGCGCCAGCGCGTCCGCTCCTTGGAGGCAACCGCGCTCCTGGCCCGCATCCTTGAGGTAATGCACACTCCGCTGTTCGCCTTCGATCGCAACAACGTGCTGCAACTGGTGAACGACGCTGGAGTGCGACTGTTGGGATTGCCCCACGCACGCTGTTTTGGCCGCACCGCACAGGAACTCGGTTTGGACGCCATTGTGGCCGCACCGGACCAGAGCCTGCATGCATTCACAGCCCGGTCGCTGACGCAGGCGGCATCCACCCGCTGGCTACTGCGCAAAGCCATCTTCCGCCAGGATGGCGCTCCGCATACATTGCTACTGCTCACCGACGTCAGCCTGCCCCTTCAGGACGAGGAACGTCTCGCCTGGAAGCGGCTCATCCGCGTGCTTGGCCATGAGCTCTCAAACTCGCTTACGCCTATCAAATCCATCGCCGGAAGCCTGATCGCCCGGCTGGATGCAATGGAAGCAATGCCCGAAGAGCTGGGCGATTTCCGGCGTGGATTGAACGTGGTGGAGAGCCGCGCGGACGCGCTCCACCGCTTTGTACAGTCCTATCGCAAGCTGGCGCAGTTGCCTGCCCCCACGCCCAGCCGCATCGATCTTGGCGCATTGCTGGAACGCGTGGTTCTGCTGGAACAACGGCTCCCGGTGCAACTTCTTCCAGGACCGTCCGTGATGATCGATGCCGACTCCGATCAGATTGAACAGATGTTCATCAACCTGATGGCGAACGCGGTCGATGCCTCGCAGGCCGCTGGAACCAGCCAGATCGCACTCCATTGGAGCGTCGCCGGCCCACACGTTGTCGTCTGTATCGATGACCGGGGAACGGGCATTGCGAACCCCGATAACCTCTTTGTGCCTTTCTACACCACCAAGCCCTCTGGCAGTGGCGTGGGTCTGGCTCTGGCGCAGCAAATTGCGAGCGCCCATGGAGGCCATATCCAACTCATCAATCGTGAGGATGGCCCAGGAGTGCGCGCCACCGTCCGCCTCCCGCTGCCAGCCACTTCTGCAAACTAAGTTTCGCCTCACATCTTCTGCACTGCTCGCTGACACTGCATTTTTCGCGTACAGTTCAGGATCCGGCGCTTTAGTTCCCGTAGTGCCGCAGCGCGGCAAGACTCGTCTTCACAGGAACTCCACGGGCAATCTTGATGGACAGCACCGCTTCAAAACTCTGGTCGGAGTGGATGCCACCCATTTGTTCCAGCAGTGGACGCAGGGTTTCCGCATGGCACAGATACTCGACGGCGGCCTGTGTGCCAATGGTTGTAGTTCCGGCCGCCAGCACGATCACATGCCTTTTCCCCAATCCTGGCAGGCGCGCAATCAGTGCATAGTCGTCTACGATGGGCCGGATAGGGGAATTCAAAAATACCTCGGGCTCGCCCTTCTCCGGATTCAGGTTGCGAATGGAGTTCTCGCCTTTGCGCGGGCCGGTTGTGATGGACTGGAAGCGGAAGTACTTCAGCGTCACCACATCGTTGACCGAAAGATTCTCCACCGGCGCCCCTACAAAAATCAGGTTCATGCTCTTGGCGTCATCCAGTGAAAGCAGCGCCCCGCGTTTGACGCGCAAGGCAACTCTTGCATGGCTGAAGACGTTGTCCAGTTCGTGGATTCCCAGCACTTCGCCCACGCCGGTATAGTGGTCGGTCATCTCGCCTGCCGCATCGTTCTTGGGATGGAAATAATGCATGCCGCTATCCGGCCGCCCCACAAAAACAGCGTTGCTGAACACTGCGAGCGGCTCAGCATCCGGCGTTATAAAAGGCGACCAAAAGGCCGCCAGCACGGGGTCCAACGCAGGCTGCCGCGATGGCGAAGATTTTGTCCGCAGTGCCCACACAGCCAACCCCAGCGTTGCGGCGAGCACGACCACGAGTGCGGCACAAAGCAGTCTCCAGAATCGTTCGCTTCCCTTCCATTCTTCCAACGTCTTATTTACGGCCTGAGTCGCGCGAGGCATTGCGGCAGGATGGGTATCGCCATCTTCCCCGGAGCGCGGCGAGTACAGCAGTTTGTAGGAACCTCGCGGAATTTCCACCACCAGCGGATCATTCGCACCCTCGGTCAAGGAGTATTCCAGCAGCTTGGAGCGCAGGCGGGTCACCTGCGTGCGGACGTAGGAATCGGTTCTGGGATCGAAGTCAACTCCTCGCCCCAGCGTCTCCGTGGCTATTTGATATTCCTTCAAGTGCCCAGTAGGGTCGTCGTGGCTTTTTCCCGCCAGGTAGCGGAGCAGTTTGCTCAGCGTCTCAGAGCCGTGGAAAACCGAACTCTCTGTAATCCGGAAAATGATCTCTTTTTCCTGTTCGAACTTGAGCTGCTGCGTCATAACGGTAAGCCCTCCGTCCATCCCGTCGCTGTAACGTCGGCATGTAACCCTCGGCATCGTTCGCGCAAATTACTGATATGAATATCGCTATAAAATCAGGACTGCAATACACCGTTTCAAGCTTCACAGCATACGCTTTCAAATTGTTAACTGTCCAACAGTCTGATCGGAGCTGGCATGGGAAACATGGAACAGATCGTATGCAGCAATGGCTTCGGCACAAATACGGCCCCCGAACAGCACGACCGAAGGCGCACTCCAAGAGTGACAGCGTGCTTTCTGCCTTCCAGGCTGCCACATCCCGGATGACCAAAATGATCCGCAGAACAGACTGGCACTGTTTGCAAAGCCATACTGCAAACAGCCGCACTCCAAGCGTAGGCCTCAAGCCGAATATGTTGCGTCAGGTGATTTATCATGATCTCAGGCTATTGCTGGCGGACCCTTCTCCTCCGACTCGTTCCGGCGTTACTGAGTGCGGCCTGGCTCTGCATTGCATTACCCGCGCAACAAAACGCAAATATGCAGCGTCTGGATATTCTTTCCTACATTCATCAAAGCTGGGACAAGCTTTCCCGCTCCAGTTTCAGTTGCACGTCGTTTCGTGATTCCAAAGTCGTCCTGGAGACCACCCTTCTCTATCTCCCGGCTGACTTGCCCGTGCCTGCGAATGTGATCCAGTTACAGGACGAGTGCAATGTACAGGTCAAGAAATTACCCAAGACAATTACGCGTCTTGGCCAAGTGCCACCGGAGAGTATCCACCCTTCTGGGCTGCTGTATCTACCTGCCCCTTATATCGTGCCGGGGGGGCGTTTCAATGAGATGTATGGCTGGGACAGCTACTTCATCGTGCGCGGTCTGCTGGCCGATGGCCGAGTCGACAGCGCCCGCGATGTCATTGAGAACTTCTTCTTTGAAATCGATCACTACGGCTCGGTTCTCAACGCCAATCGCACCTATTATCTGGGCCGGTCGCAGCCTCCGTTTTTGAGTGCCATGGTCATGGCGCTGCATCAGGCCAACCTTAAGAACAAGAAGGATGACCGCGCCTGGCTGCAACGTAGCTATATGTATGTCCAGCGCGACTACACAACCTGGATGACCGCACCGCACTATGACGCGACCACCGGTTTATCGCGCTTTGCCGACACGGGCCACGGCCCGGTACCCGAGATTGCCGATCACAGCGACTACTACACGCGCGTTGCACGCTGGTTCTTCGATCAGCACGACACCGAACGCCACTACCTGACCGACAGAAAGAGCGAAGGTGCAGGCGCCGAAATCTGGTTCTCCTCCTGCTCCGAGCCGACTTGTCCTCGTTCTGGTCCGTACTGGCTTACGCAACGCTTTTATTCAGGGGATCGCGCCATGCGAGAGTCAGGCTTCGATACGACATTTCGCTTTGGCCCGTATGGAGCCGATACCGAACAGTTCGTGCCTGTGTGCCTGAATAGCCTGCTGTATCGTGTGGAACTGGATCTGGCCGCCATGGCAGGCGAGTTGGGGCGTGCGGACGAACAAAAACAGTGGACCACGCGTGCGCGCCAACGCAAAGCCGCCATGGTGCGCTACATGTGGGATGCCCGTGCCGGCGTGTTTGCCGATTACAACGTGGTAACACGGCAGCGCTCCACATTGCGCTATGCCACCGGCTACTACCCTCTCTGGGCTTCCCTGGCCACCCCGCAACAGGCCGCCAGCATCCGCACTGCACTGCAGCCTTTGGAACAATCCGGCGGCATTTCCTTCAGCGACACATTGACCGGCGCGCAATGGGACAAGCCTTACGGTTGGGCACCCATCCATTTGATCGCCGTGGAAGGCCTGCGCCAATACGGCTACACCTCGGATGCCGACCGCATTGCCGTTAAATTCCTGCGCATGGTGGCAGCCGATTACGCCAGGACAGGTCTCATCCGGGAGAAATATGATGTTGTCGCCCAGACTTCCGAGGTCCATGTCAAAGAAGGGTACTCGGATAACGTGATCGGATTTGGCTGGACGAACGGCACGTTTACGGCCTTGCTGGCGGAGCTGCCTGCGGACCAACAATCGTCTGTAGTCGCACCGGAATAATCTCGCTTCCAGCACCCAGAGAACGACACTCGCTGCAGCTATTGCGTAGCGATGCGCGAGGTGAGAATGGTGGAAGACTCCGCGCTTCCGCCCAGATTCTCCGTGCGGAGCAGTAATTCAAAAGGCGGAATGCTGCCATCTTTGCGCGCAATGGATTGTAGCCAATTGCGGAACTGGCTGCGGTTCAGCACAAAGTTGCCCGCCGATTGCGTGCCGGACATCCACAGTCCCCCCAGAACCAGAATCATGCCTTGCCCACTGGGGTTGGGGAGATACGCCACCTGGCCGTAAACCACGTGCAGACCGCGATGCTCCTCATCCGGGACGGGGCCGTAGACCGGCAGTTCATTGGCCCGTGGATGCCGATTCAGGAAGTCGAATCCCCCTTTACCATTCGGCACCAGGTAGAAATTCAGCCTGGGTTCCACCAGCGAGATCCACGGATTGGCCTGCCGCGATCCAATCAGGATCAGATTGCTGTTCTGCGCGCTGGCAGCGGACAGATCGCGCGCAAAAACGGTTTCCGTTCGCTCCGGGCTCCATTGAGGCAAATGCGTGAGCTGCGTAATCAGGTTCAGATCGACCATGCTGGTGTAGCGGCGCGAAGCCAGATTCAGCAGAAAATCAGGCGATTCCTCACCCCGGTTGGCAGCAATCCGCTGCGTGTCGCGATAACTGCCGTCGATATACTCCGACAATGTGAAATCCTGCCGGGTTGCCCCTGAGTAGAGCACCAATCCGCTGTCCCCAGGCACCAGAAGCGTGCGGGCATTGGCTGGGAACAGGGTCGACCAGAAACCACGCTCGATCTTGCTCTGTTCAAGGCTTCGTCCTTCTTTCGGCCATCCACCGCTCCAGGCCAGATGCAGAGCGATATGAACAGCTATGGTCACAGCCAAGAACAACAAGGCAGGCCAGAACCACCTGCGACCAACCGCAACGGTCCCGACCGAAGCACGATGCGTCGCCTCGGCCACTGGCGCCTCCGGCTGAGCCAGTACGGACGATGATTCCGGTTCGGCCACCCCGCGAGGGACAAAATATGGAACATAGGCGCCGCGGGGAATCTCGATGACGATGGGTTCCCCTGCGCCTTCGGTCTCAAAATAGGTCTTCAGGCGGTGGCGGAGACGGGTAGCATGGGAGCGAACAATACCGTCTACTCCCGGGTCATACTCGGGAGCGCGCCCAAACAAATCCACGCCAATACGTTGTTCGCTCAGCTCGCTGGCACGATGGTTGATGGCCATCCGGCAGACATAGAGCAGCAGGCGCGTGAGCTGCTCGGAACGACCCAGGGAGGCGGAATGCACCACGCGCTGGACCAATGCCCATCGTTCATCGGATTTATGGGGCTGGTCAGGGTTTTCATTGCGCGGGTGGAACTGCGCAGGTGCAGCCATAGAGGGCTCCTGAGAACAAACTGAATCCTCAACATCTTCTACGCTCCGTGCAACAGTTGCAAATGATGACGTTATCAATCTCGTACGTTATAGAAAACAAATAGCATCAAAAGTTGCAATTCTTTCACTGTGAAACAACTCCCCGCTTCCAGGCCAAGTGGCTAGATTAGCGCAGAGCGTAAAACGCTCCTGCGATTAAACCCGGGGGAAATGATTCTCCACGGGTCCACTTATGACTTGAATCGGAAAGGAAAGGTAGTTCCATGCACCAATTTCGGATCCACCTTGTAGCTCTCCTGGTTGCGCTTCTCTGCATCCTGGGGAGACCCGCTCTTGGCCAGGCCGTTAACGCAACCATGACCGGCACCGTCCGGGACAACACCGGCGCGGTGTTACCGAACGCCAACGTCTCGGCCACCAATCTGGCCACCAACATCAGCTATCGGGCCGTCAGTAACAATTCTGGCGAATACAGCATTCTGAATCTGCCTGCCTCCAGTTACAAGCTTGAGGTGGAGGCGGCTGGCTTCCAGCATTACGTTCAAATGGGCATCACGCTGAACCTGAGCCAAAAGGCTCAGCAGGATGTGACCATGACCCTGGGTGCCACTTCCAGCACTGTGACCGTAACCGCCGACCTGGCCACCATCCAAACCACGGATGCCACGCTCAGCAACGTGGTCACCGGTGATGCCATCCGCAACTTACCGCTGAACACCCGTAATCCCTTCGCCCTGCTGGCGCTCACCCCTGGCTTTGCCGGTTCGGTGGGCAACAACTACAACTCCGTGGGCTTTTCCATGAACGGCACCCGTCAGGGCTACCAGGACGTGCTGGTGGACGGTGTTCCGGGCGGCTTTCCGACCGTGAACGGCAATTCCGGCACCGGCGTCTTCCCGTCGGTGGACGCCATCAACGAATTCCGCATTATCGGCCAGAACTACCAGGCCGAATACGGTCGCACTCTGGGAGGCATTCTGGTAGCTGCCTTCAAGGGCGGCGCCAACGCCTTGCACGGCACAGCCTATGAATTTGCGCGCAATTCCGTGATGGACTCCAACGATTACTTCTCCAAGCGCAACGGCAAAAGCTTGCCGCAGTTCTCGCGCAATCAGTTTGGCGGAGTGCTGACTGGGCCCATCCAGCGCAACAAGATGTTCTTCCTGCTCTCGACCGAGTTGCTGCGGCAGAGCAGCTACATCACCACCACGGCGACGGTGCCCACGCTCTTGCAGCGTGCAGGCGACTTTTCACAAACCTACACCTCTACCGGCGCTTTGGTGACCATCTACGATCCGTTCACCACCAAGGCCAACAGCTCGGGCACAGGCTATGTGCGCACCGCCGCAGCAGGCAACGTGGTTCCCGCTGCGCGGATGAGTACCGTGGCCCAAAAGATCATGGGCTACTATCCGAAACCAAATGCCACCGGCAATGCGCTGACCGGCGCCAACAACTTCTTCGGCACCAGCATGGAAGATACGCGCATCGATAGCTGGGATGTGCGCGTGGATCGCACCCTGCCGCATAACCAGAGCATCTTCGGCCGCTATTCGGACCGTTTCTACGACGACAACCCTCAACCCTACTTTGACAGCGCCATCCAGAAGGCGGAAAACCGCATTGAACAACGGAACTGGATGCGTAACATGGCGATCGGCTACAGCTATTCGCCCAAGTTGAACCTCTTGTACGATGCACGTCTTGGCTTCTCTCGCGCACTTTATGACTACCTGAATGCCGGCCTTGGCTTCAAGGCCACCACGCTCGGGCTGTCTTCGGCGGTGGAAAATGGCGGCGGATTGCCGATCTTCCCGGTGGTTGCCCCCAGCAACTACATGCAGTTGGGCAACGGTGACAACCGCCATAACGCCTTCATGACCTACGCCCTGGAACAGAGCCTTACCTGGGTCCATGGCAACCACACCTTCAAATTCGGTCTGGATGCACGCTTGATCCGCGTCAACGACCGTGAAACACGCGACACCAGCGGCAACTTTGCCTTCTCCGCAGGCTTCACGCAAGGGCCTGATCCGGCCACAGCCAGCACGGCAGCCGGCAACAGTATTGCCTCGCTGATGTTTGGAACCGGCACCGGCGATCTGATCCAGAACTTCAAGGATGTGGCCTCGCAGAGCTATTACTTTGCACCCTACATTCAAGATGACTGGCGGATCCTGCAAAACCTGACGCTGAATATTGGCGTGCGCTATGACCTGGATACACCGCGCACTGAGCGCTTTGACCGCATGAACTACTTCGATCCGTATGCCGCATCACCTCTGGCCTACGCGTCGGGACTCACCAGCCTGCAGGGTGGTCTGGTGTTTGTGGGCACCAATGGTCACAGCCGCCATCAGTTCGACTACGATGCCAACAACCTAGCTCCGCGCGTTGGCCTCTCCTATTCCATCAACCAGAAGACCGTGATGCATGCCGGCTTTGGCGTGGTCTTTGGCCCCTCGGCGCAGGCCGCGGCTGGCACCGTCGGTCCTTACGGCTGGCGCGTGCAGAATACCTGGGTCAGTTCTCTGGACAACATCACGCCCTACTACACACTCGATAATCCCTACCCCGGTGGATTCTCCGCTGTTCCGGGCGCATCGGCTGGTGTCAACACCGGTGTAGGCGGCCAGATCATGGGCTTCCTGCGCCAGGACCCAACGCCCTATGTGGAGCAGTACGGCGTGGATATTGAGCGCGAACTGCCAGGCAATTCGCATATCCACATCGGCTTTGTGGGCAATCACGGCCTCAAGCAGCAACAGTCGCGCGAGGGCGGCATCGACTTCGATCAGCTTCCGCTTTCCGCCATGTCGTATGGCTCGCATCTGAGCGACCTGGTGACCAATCCATTCTATGGTCTGATCACCTCTGGAACGTTAGCGGCCAAGCAGGTAAGCCGTGCCCAGATGCTGCGTCCGTTCCCGCAGTTCACCAGCGTGCTGCCCCTGTTTGTGGATGGTGGCCAAACCCGCTACGAATCCTTGCAGGTCAAGTACGACAAGCAGTTCAGCAAGGGTCTGCAGGTGAACGCCTCCTACGTGTTTGCCAAGACCTATGACAATGGCACCACGCACCAGGACAGCTACAGCCCCATGGCCGACTTTGCCGTGGCCAGCCAGCATATTCCGCATCGTGTGGTGGCCAGCTACATCTACCATTTGCCTGTAGGCCATGGCCAGTTGCTGGCCGCAAACACCTCCCGCGCGGTGGATGCCATCATCGGCAACTGGCAGATCAACGGCATCACCACAATCCAGGCTGGCACCCCGCTGCAGATTACCGCCAGCAACGTCTCCGGCCTGAGCAATCCCACCGCTTACGCCAACTGGACAGGCGAAAAGGCTGGTCTGTCGGGCGATTATCACAAGCGCTTGACTGGCTACTTCAAGACCAGTGTCTTCTCGCAGCCTTCCAAATACACGCTGGGCAATGCACCAGCTTACTTCTCCAGCCTGCTCTCGCCGCATCTGGTTTCAACCGATCTGTCGCTCTTCAAGGAACTGCATCCCTTCCGCGAAGCCTCCCTGCAGATTCGCGCGGAAGCCTTCAACGTCTTCAACCACGTGCAATTCGGATCGCCGAACACCAGCGTGGCTTCAACCAGCTTCGGTACCATCACTTCGCAAGCCAACAGCCCCCGGCAGATTCAGTTCGGAGCCAAACTTCTGTTCTAGGGCTTTCCTCCTTACGCTGGGAGCGGAGCTGTTCGCTCCCAGCGCACTCTTTCAAGTGAACTGGAAAGGATTGCAATGCCGACGCGCCGCTTTCGTTGGATTCTTATCGCACTCATTTGCGGAATTCTTACTTCCATTGCCCTGGCCGAAAACAATCATCGTCCCAAGGTTGTGCTGATCAGTCTGGATGCCTTTGCCGCTGACAGCCTGCACGACCCGACTCTGCCCACTCCCACCTTGCGCGCACTGGAGAAAAATGGTGCGTTCGCCGTGTCCATGCAGCCCATCAATCCTACGGTCACCTGGCCCAACCACACCTCCATCGTGACTGGGGTGGATGCTTCGCGGCATCATGTTCTGGTCAACGGTCTGATTGAGCATCAGCGCACTGAGTCCCGCCCCAGCTTCGATGCCGAGGCGCCCAAGAACAAGCTGGTTGCGGTGCCCACGGTGTACGATGCGGCGCATGCGGCCGGTTTAACCACAGCCGAAATCGACTGGGTCGCCATCATGCATGCAACCACCGTGGATTGGGCCTTTGCCGAGCGCCCCGATCCCGATGGGCCGATTGCGCAGGATCTGATCCGCGCAGGTGTGGCCACTCGCGATCAACTGGCTAACTTTGGACGTCCCTCGCAGGCCTGGCGCGATCGCATGTACACCGCGGCGGCAACCGACATTCTCCGCACGCGTCATCCCGATTTGCTGATGCTGCACCTGCTAGCTCTGGATAGCATTGAGCACGAAACCGGCTACGGCAATAGTGCTGGCAGAAACACCATGGCCTTTCTCGATGACCGGGTGAAAGATGTGATCGAGGCGGTGCGCGATGCTGGCGAGCTCGACAACACAACATTCATCATCGTTTCCGATCATGGGCAGTCCAGCCTGCATCACCGTCTCCATGCCGACGTGCTGCTGAAGCAAGCTGGATTGCAGACCAGCGGCGCGGCCAACTACACCACCTGCATGAACGATGGTGGCTTTGCCATGCTCTATCAGCGCAACGCAACGCCCGCCTCGCTGGAAGCACTGAAGAAGCTCTTCATCGGCAAGCCGGGTGTACGCGCGGCACTAACACCCGATGAGGCTGCGCGCGACGGATGGCCCACGCCCAAGGTCTCCGATCAGGCGCCCGACATCTTGTTGTATGCCGAAACCGATTATGCCTTCAGTGGCGGCGAGACCAGCGATTTTGTGGTCGATACTAACGAAGGCGGCGCGCATGGCTATCCAAACACCGATCCGTTGATGCAATCCATCTTCATTGCTTCCGGAGCAGCCATCCGGCCCGTAGGACAAATTCCTTCCTTCCGCAACCTCGACGTTGCGCCAACCATCGCACGCATTCTACATATCGCGTTGCCCGACGTTCAGGGCAAACCACAGGAAGCCATCTTGAAATAACTAGCGTTGCCTCAATAGCCCGCTCTGGACAGCGAGCTATACAACGATTGCTGTACGGAAAATCTACGGGCAGTGGAAGGCCAATTCGGCTCCCACTGCCCGCTTTGTTTGCATCTGTATTGGCGCTATAAAAATCGCGCATCGTTGACGGAACAATTAGACGACAAGAATCTATAACCAGAGCACGAGACAACGAATTCAAGCAACAGCATTGCAGACGAAAAAAGTGCAGGAAAGCAACACGCGTCGCCTTCCTGCACCCAGTAATGCCATGATCAGAAAAAGTATCGTACGGAGCAGATGCATCCGCATGCCCACGCAATGGCAGCGCGGAACAGGCCGCTATACTGCTCCGGGGCCTCTTTCTTTGTTGCGGATGCGCATGACGTCCTCAATCTTATAGACAAAGATTTTGCCATCTCCGATCTTTCCGGTAGAAGCGGTAGTGGCAATGGTGTCCATCACCTTCTCCACCAGATCGTCAGCGATAACCAATTCAATCTTGATCTTGGGCAGCAGATCCACCGAGTATTCGCGTCCGCGAAACACCTCGGTATGGCCTTTTTGGCGGCCGTGGCCGCGCACTTCCGACACTGTCATTCCTTCAATGCCGATGGCGACCAGAGCCGATTTGACGGCTTCGTACTTACCAGGCTGAACAATTGCATCGACCTTAGTCATAGGCTCCTCATTGGGTGAAAACTCGTTTGTTGGTGCGGAACAAGAGGACTCGACATCGCAATTAGAGGCGCGGTCCGGTAAGATCTCTGGGCATGCCATCCGGAGCAGCGAGCGAAGAAATCACATATTCAGGATAGGCGGAGATGCCGTGCTCATGCAGGTCGATGCCGAACAACTCACCCTCCTGCGAGACGCGCAGCAGACCGAAGAAATTGACCGCATACATAACGGCGAACGCGATGGCGAGCGTTGCAAAGGTGGTAATGGCACTGCCGACGGCCTGTGCTTCCAGCACCTGGAAACCTCCACCGTAGAACAGTCCCTTCAAAGCTGCGGAATTATCGGGAGCAATGGGTCCCGTGGCACCAAACTGGCCCGTGGCGAACAGTCCGAGAGAGAGCGTCCCCCAGATGCCGCACACACCGTGCACAGGCACTGCACCAATTGGATCGTCGATGCGCAGGTATTCAAGAACCTCCGCGCTGACACAGACCAAAACGCCTGCGACCGCACCGAGGATGATGGAACCAGTTGGGCTGACCCAATAGCAAGGGCAGGTAATCGCCACCAGGCCTGCCAGCAGACCGTTCACGGTGAAGCCAACATCCCACTTCTTCGTGATGAAGTAGGCATAGATCATGGCCGTCAGACCGGCCGCGCAGGCAGCCAGCGTGGTGTTGGCGGCCACGCGTCCAATACCGATAAAGTCCATGGCCGAAAGTGTGGAGCCAGGATTGAATCCGTACCATCCAAACCACAGGATAAGTCCACCACTCACCGCGATGGTCAGATCGTGCGGGAGCATGGGAGCGCCGCCGTCACGCTTGAATTTGCGGCCTGCACGCGGACCGAGCACGATAGCACCCGCCAAAGCAATCATGCCGCCAATGGTGTGAACAACCGTGGATCCGGCGAAATCGTGGAAGCCCATACCGAGACTGGGGAAGAAGTTCCCGGCAGTGCCCATGGTGGCCAGAAATCCATCAGGACCCCAGCTCCAGTGGCCGATGATCGGATAGATGAAACCCGAGACAGCCAGCGAATAGAGCAGATCTCCAACAAAGCCGGTACGGCCAATCATGGCTCCAGAGGTAATCGTCGAGCAGGTATCGGCAAAGGCAAACTGGAAGATCCACACCGCCAGGAAAGCGACGCCGGTAGATTCATATGTATCCGGGGCTCCTTGCAGGAAGAACCAGTGATAGCCGATGAAGCCGTTGCCATGGCTGAACATGAAGGCAAAGCCAATCGCATAGAAGAGAATGCCGCACAGGCAGGTATCGACAACGCACTCCATCAGTACGTTCACCGTTTCGCGCGAACGGCAGAAGCCGGCTTCCAGCATGGTGAAGCCCACCTGCATGCCAAACACGAGGAAGGCGGCAATCAGCACCCACGCCGTGTTGACGGGATTCACAATATCGGCAGCCTTGACCGTGACATCGGCAGCCATCACCTTCGCGAAGAACAGCCCGGACACAGCCGCCATAATCAGCAACGTACAGGCAACACCCATCAGCTTGCCCGCCAACATGGTGCCACCGTAGCGCTGCCATTCGCGCTGACGCATTCGCGCTGCGAGGCGGGAGAATTTCTGTGCCAGAGTCAGCCGTCCCTCTCTCTGCTTCATCGATCTCATATCTTTCCCCTCCAAATGTGATTTGAATTCCATGTCGACGTAAAATCGCAGACCTATGGCGTGCGAACGATTCCTCCGCAGCCCCGCTATAGCCTTCCGCTGTTCGTAGGACGAATGAAGCACGTCCTCGAGAACACCCAACACCTAGCGTCCCTTTATGGAGCCTCTTTAACCTGCGTGCTTATCGGCCCCACAAAGACACCATCCGATAGAACAAATTGAAATCCGGAAAGTCTGGCCCGCGTCATGAGCAATGGTTCCCGCTCAAAACTCTGATCCAGACGGTTGACCTGGCCAACCATCAGCAGTTCCAGTTGATGGTTGCGATTGCTGCGAAACATGCGCAAACGCGCCTGCATCACAGCCGGAAACGATTCAAACACCAGTTGGCGCAAATCCAGAGCATCGCGAAAAGCCTGCTGCGTTTGCGGCTCCATCGCGGGTTGAACAGTGCGCTCACGTTCCGCCAAAGAAGCCGCCCGGATCAGCCAATCGCATTCCACCGTATCTCCGCGCCACTCAAAGCGAAGGATCGTCAGCGGCTCTCGCGTCGCTTCTCCCCTGCGCAGGCTCTTGCGAGCCAGTTTTAGAAATTGGGCGGCTTCGTGAATCAATTTCATGCGTGGCAGATTCCCCCGGGATAAGCGCTCCTCGCAGAGGTGTGCAGCAAGAATCCTTGGGTACGAGCACGAAGACACGCCACCGCAAAGAATCCAGAGATCGACATCTCAAGCAACAAGCCTTGCTCGCTCATCCTTCCTCCTTTGAACACACCTCTCCTGTCGGACGTTTCCGCCCGCTGCATACGCTGTTCACCATGCGTTCCGTGTATTGGCCGCAGCCACGCTGCAACCCAAAGTATGCCGGCTGCATAGCCGATCTAGAGCAAAATCCGGGGTAATACTCCCTAAGACCACTTACTCAAGTTGCGCAATCCCGGGGGGGCAGAAATCCTGTGTGCGCGCCGCGGAGTCGACTGACGCGAATTGCACTTTCGAGCAATTCCAACCGACATATTGTCCGCGCCGTCCTTCGTAACTTGGCTATGTCTAGAGGCTAGTCCGGCTTGCAAAGAGTGACAACTATTCTTAGTGGCAATCCTTATGGATTCCTGACGGATAATTAGTTTTCTTCACGGGTTCCTGATATTTTTGCCACGCGAACGCTCCTTCGACGCAGAGCAACGGCCTAATCTTCATGGGTTTATCATGCGCAGGCTTGCGCTCCTTGCCGTGCGCATACGGTCGGCACACAAGAAGATAGCCTGGGTATATCGCACGCAGGAAACAGCAACCTGCCGGCAGCAGGGTGTAACTCACATACGCGCAAAAAGAAGCTATTGCCTTCCACGCAACACTATGTTTGAAAAATAAGTTATAAGGATTTTGTAAAGCCCCGTGCCATCGTTCGCTGCAACCGCTCAGCCACACTCCAGCCCGACTTCTGCCGCGCGGCCCGTCGTCAGCACATTGCAGCCTGCGACCTACTCCTCCGGCAAGCGGATACCGTGCTTTTCCATACGGTAGATAAAGGTTCGGCGACTGATGTCGAGCAGGCGCGCGGCCCGCGTCTGATTGCCGGAGGATTTCTCCAGAGCCTGCAGCAGCAGTTCACGCTCCACGGCCTCCAGACTAATGCCCTCCTCGGGAATCTCAATCGACGGTGAATCGGGATGCGCCGTCAGATGCTGCATACGCAGTTCGTCGGGCAGGTCATCTTCATCGATCAGTGTTCCGTTGGAGAGCACGATCATGCGTTCGATCACATTCTCCAACTCGCGAATGTTGCCCGGCCAGCGATGCGCCCGCAAACGCGACATCACCGAAGGCGCCACCCGCAGCGTGCTCATTCCATACTTTTCCTTGGCCTTGCGAAACAGGCTTTCAGCCAGCTCGGTAATGTCGTCCTTGCGTTCGCGCAAAGGCGGCAGACTGAGCGGCACCACAGCCAAACGGTAGTAAAGATCTTCGCGGAATGTGCCGTCTTCCACCATGGCCAACAAGTTGCGGTGCGTGGCAGCAACAATGCGCACGTTGATTTTGCTCAGTGCGGTTGCGCCTACGCGTTCCAGCTCTCCTTGCTGGATCAGGCGCAGCAGCTTCACCTGTGACTCGAGCGGCAGTTCGCCGATCTCATCCAGGAACAGAGTGCCATGATCGGCCATCTCCACCTTGCCGGGCTTGTTGGTGACTGCTCCGGTAAAAGCGCCACGCACATAGCCGAACAGTTCAGCCTCGATCAGGTCGCGCGGAATCGCACCGCAGTTAATGGTGACGAATGGCCGTTCGCGGCGACGGCTGTTGGCATGAATGGCGCGCGCCAGCAATTCTTTACCGGTTCCGGTCTCACCCTGGATCAACACCGTGCTGTCATGCTGCGCCACGCGGGCAGCCCGCTCCAGAACATGCAACAGGCTCTTGGAGTGGCCCAGGATGTGCTCGAATCCATAGCTACGATCCAACGCGGAGCGCAACGTACGCACTTCGTCCAATAGATTCTGGCGCTCCATGGCGCGCTGCACAGCCAATTGCAGGGCATCGTAGTCGATGGGCTTGGTCACATAGTCGTACGCGCCCATGCGCATGGCCTCCACCGCGGTTTCAATGGAACCAAAGGCGGTAATCAGAATGACGGTGCTCGGAATCTCCTCTTCCTTGATGTGGCGCAACAAGGCCAGCCCATCCACCTCCGGCATGCGCAGGTCAGAGATGACCAGCTTGGGCGCATACTCCGCCAGAATACCCAGCGCATCCTTGCCGCCATTGGCCAGACGAACCTGGTAACCAGCCTCACTCAGTTGCATCTGCAGCACACGACGTACGCTGCTGTCATCGTCAACAATCAAGATGGATTCAGATGGCATGTTCAGTCTCCGAACCGAAAGGCAGTTGAATCGAGAAGGTGGTTCCCCCAGAGGCATTCTGATGGAAACTCAAATTGCCACCGTGCTGCTCAACAATCATCGATGAAATCGCAAGCCCCAGTCCGCTGCCGGTAGCTTTGGTGGTAAAGAAAGGCTCGAAGATGTGCTCGGCCACCGCTTCGGAAATACCGCTGCCTTCGTCCGCAACGCGAATCACCACATGATCCGCGGCCAAAACCGCTTCGAGCGTAATGGAGGAGTCGTTCTTGGATGCGTCGATGGCATTGATCACCAGGTTCAACAGCACCTGCTTCAGTTGCTCCGGGTCGCAGAGGATCTCATGGCCTTCTGTCTGGCAACTGGAGCGGAACTGAATAGAGCGCTCCTGCGCCGAATGCGCCGCCAGCGCCAGAACCGAATGCAGCAGTTCTCCGGGATCGGTGGTTTGCAAACGCAGCGACCGTGGTCGGGCAAAGTTCAAAAAACTGGTCAGCAGCGTGTTCAATCGCTTGGATTCCTTTTGAATAATCTCCAAGCTATCAGCCACAAACTCCGCTGATGCCGAACCGCGCTGCAGGATGCCAGCCGCGCCGGAGATGCTGGCCAAAGGATTGCGGATCTCATGAGCCAGGCTAGCCGCCAATTGGCCCGCTGCCGAGAGCCGCTCCGCCTTCTTCATCTGCACAATGCTGGCACGCAGATCCAGATAAACCCGTTCCAGTTCCTGCCGCGTGTGCTCCAGCGAATTGCGATGCATACGCTCGCGATCGGACAGAACGCCGGCAATCAGGCCCGCTGCCGCAAAAATCCCCAACTCCACCAACTGATCTTCGGCATCCAGCGGCCAGCGCGCCCATTGCAGAATGACCACCGGAGCATTCACCAGCAGCGCATAAATGGACGCCAGACCAGCACCGCGCCAGCCAAAGATCATGCCAGCCATCATGAGCGGAAGAAAGTTGAGATGGTGCAGGATGTTGTGGGCTGATACCGAGGTAACTGGAACCACGCCGCTCGCAATCGCCAGGCCCAGCAACAACAGCGCGATGGTAGCCGCACGAAGCCTGGGCGAACTCATCCAATTCCACTCAAGAGACTGCATAGAAAGAGGATAGTCGAATTCTGCCGGAAATCGGAATGGATCGGGCTTCACACAGTCTTCATTGCAACTGGCGGACCATTCGGAAAACCCCGGTTTTCATTACTTAACTGCGATGAAACTGTACGATTTGAAGCACTCTCCCCGCAAAAGGCTGTACCAAATGGGACTACGAATCTACAACCCCTTATTTTTCAGAGCCTTCAAAAGTGGAACGCCACGTGCAATCGGATTGGGCGTGAAAGCATCCACTCTTCTCCTGGTGATTCAATTTTCTGTTGTGAGCTTGTCGGGGCAGTATGCCTCGGCCAGTGGCGAAGGCACATTGGCTGCCCAGCAGACCTCCGCCGATCTATCAGCTCACAAAGTGCTGACCCTTGAGCAAGCTCTCAGCCTGGCGGAGCAAAATAGTCCTTTGCTCAGCGAAGCCTCTGCCTCAGTGAACCGGGCACGAGCTGGGGTGCAAAGCGCCCGCGCCTACAAAAACCCCGAAGCGCAGTTCATGGCAGGCGATCAGTCGGCACGGCCGATCACCACTCCCGGCGTACCCGGGTCACTGTGGCACTACTCGGCCAGCCAAACGCTGGAGATTCCCCGCGAACGCAAGCTGCGGCAGCAAACCAGCAGGCTGGGACAATCGGCCGTCGAACATCGCGCCGACGGCATCAAGCTCTCGGTGATGGCCGATGTAAAACGCGCCTTCTTCGATGTTATCCGGCGTAAGGAACAACTGGCGCACACCCAGTCCAATCTGGAGTTGGTGGAGGATCTCTGCAAGAAGGTCCGCATCGAAATCACAGTGGGCGAAAAGGGCAAGCTGGAGTTGACGCGCGCAGAAGCCGAACTGGCTCGCGCGCAGGCCTCCGTCCGCAGTGCAGGTATTGAATTGGCTCATGCCCGCGCCAAGCTGAAATCGGTCATCGGCATCGACACCGAGGAATCGATAGACGCCGACGGCACATTGACCAACACCGTCACATTGTCACCGCTCGGCGAATTGCGCCCGCAGGTGCTAGCCTCGCACCCGGCGCTAGCTGAAGCCAACGCGCAGATTGATCGCAGCCGCACAGCCGTGGAACATGAGAAGTCGCTGCGCATTCCGCAGCCCACCGTTTCCGGCGAATACGAACGCCAACCCGACATTTCCTACTACCGCTTTGGCGTCAACATTCCTTTGCCCACTTGGGACAAGCGGAAGGGCCCCATTGCCGAAGCACAAGCCGAAGTTGCCCGCGCCGAAGCCATGAGCCGGCAACGCAAACTGGAGATTGTGGCCGCGCTCGAACGCGCCTATGACCAGTTCCAGATCAGCAACCAACAGGTGCTGGGCCTTGAGAAAGGCTCGCTACGGGAAGCCACCGCTGCCGTTGAAGCTGCGCGCGCGGCCTATAAATACGGTGAGCGTGGCATCGTTGAAGTGCTCGACGCCCAACGTGTTCTGCAGGGCGTGCGCAGCGACCTCCTGGAAGCCAGCTTCTCCCGCCAATCCGCCTTGATCGATCTTGAAGAACTGGGAGTTACAAGCAAATGACGATATCCTCCATGCCTTTGAAGTCCTCTGCCACTTTGGCATTTGCCGCGGTTCTCGCTCTCAGTTCTGTAACCGGATGCAAGCATGAGAGCGAGCAGAAGAAGAACGCCGCTGCAAACTCCGACCCCACGCACGTCCGCGTCCCTGCTGAATTGATGCCGAGCCTCACCATCGGCAAAGTTCAGCAGCAGATGATCACCACCCAGCAGAAGGCTGCAGCACGCGTACTCACCGACGCATCGCGCATCGCCCGCATCGGCTCTCCCGTGGATGGCCGCATCACCCGCGTACTCGTCTATGAAGGGCAGCATGTTCGGAACGGACAGGTCCTGGCGATGCTGCATAGCAACGCTCTGTCAGACACCCAGTTTGCTTTTGTGAAGGCATGCTCGCAACTGAAGCTCTCCGAACAGTCCGCCGAGCGCGCGCGCCAGTTGGTGCAGGCCGATGTTATCGGCAAGGCCGAGTTGCAAAAACGCGAAGCCGAGGTCTTGCAGAACGCCACGGAAGTTTCCGCTCTACGTGCTCAGTTGCATGGACTGGGCATGTCGGAAACCTCCATTCAAAATCTGGAACACTCGCGCAAACTCAACTCTGACTATCCAATCATCGCCACCATCTCCGGCACCGTGATTGAGCGCAACGTAACCGTAGGCCAGGTGGTGCAAACCGCCGACATCGCCTTCCAGGTGGCCGACCTGTCGCATCTCTGGCTGGTAGCCGAAGTGCCCGAAGAACACGCCGGAGCGCTGGAAGCAGGCAAAGATGTCATTGCCAACGTTCCCGCGATTCCTTCTGAAATCCTGCATGGCAAGCTTTCCTTTGTTAGTCCGATTGTGAATCCGGAGACGCGCACGGTGCAGGCGCGCATGGACCTTCTGAACAGCAAGAATCTGTTCAAGCCGGACATGCTGGCCACCATGACCTTCGAAAGCCGGCCTGAAAATCAGCTCACGGTTCCCATCACCGCGGTAGTCCGCGAAGAGAACAAGGATTTCGTCTTTATCGCTGTTGGCAACCAGGAATTCGCGCTGCGCGAAGTGGAGCTGGGACCCGAGGTCGCCGATCACCGCGTGGTTCTACGCGGTCTGCACATCGATGAAACCATCGTGCTCAACGGCGCCTTCCACCTGAACAACAAGCGTAAGCAGGACCAGATCAAAGGAGAACAGTAATGCAGAAACTGATTGCCGGTGTTCTGCATCAACGGCTCGTAATCCTTGTGGTGTCGGCCATCCTGTTCGGATTTGGATTGAATGCAACAAGACATCTCTCGGTTGACGCCTTCCCCGACGTAACCAACGTTCAGGTCCAGATCGCCACAGAAGCTGCCGGCAAGTCACCAGAAGAGGTGGAGCGATTCGTCACCGTGCCAATCGAGATTGGCATGACCGGACTGCCCGGCCTGAAGGAAATGCGCTCGCTCAACAAACCCGGACTGTCTTTGATCACCCTGGTTTTTGAAGATGGCAAGAGCGTCTACTTCGAGCGCCAACTGGTCAGCGAGCGGCTTTCCGAACTGCGCGACCGCATGCCTGAAGGCGTCACGCCCGTGCTTGGCCCCGTCAGCAATGCGCTCGGCGAGGTCTATCAATACACACTGGAAACTCCCGAAGACGGCAAACGCACACTTACGCACGATGAGTTGGTGGAGCGGCGCACGCTGGAAGATTGGGTGGTGCGGCCCTTGCTGCGTTCCATCCCCGGCGTGGCGGAGATCAACTCCACCGGCGGCTACGTCAAGCAATACGAGACCCTGGTCGATCCGCAAAAGCTGCGCTACTTCGGCCTCTCCATCGATGACGTCTACAACGCACTCAAGCGCAACAATGAGAATGCCGGCGGCGGCATTCTGCAGCAACATGCCGAGCAATACCTGATCCGCAGCATTGGCCTGATTCACGGTGTGGACGATATCCGCAACATCGTGCTCAAGCAGAATGCCGGCACTCCGGTTTACATCCGCGACGTGGCGGAGGTGCGCACCGGTGAAGAGGTTCGCTACGGCGCCATGACCAAAGGCGGCTACACCGAGTCGGTGGGTGGCGTGGTGATGATGATCGCCGGTGGCAATGCCAAGGAAATCGTCAGCCGCGTGAAGGAGCGCGTTGACGAAATTAACCGCAAGAACATGATCCCGGGCGGACTCAAGATCGTGCCGTACTATGATCGCTCGCGGCTAGTGGATTCCGCGATCCACACGGTCACGGAGGTATTGGGAGAAGGCATTATCCTGGTGGTCATCGTCCTGTTCCTGTATCTGGGCGATCTGCGCTCCAGCATCATTGTCAGCACCAATCTTCTCCTCACGCCTTTGCTCACCTTCCTGGTGATGAACCACTACGGCATGTCGGCCAATCTGATGTCTCTCGGAGGTCTGGCAATTGCCATCGGCTTAATGGTGGATGGCTCGGTCGTTGTGGTGGAAAACATCTTCTCCCGGCTCAGTCATGGCGGCAAGGAGAGCCGCCTGCACATTGTGTGCAACGCCGTCGTGGAAGTGGCTACTCCGGTCATCTTTGGCGTCACCATCATCGTGCTGGTCTTCTTGCCCCTGATGACGCTCGAAGGCACGGAGGGCAAGATGTTCTCGCCTCTGGCCTTCACCATCGCCATTGCCTTGCTGCTCTCTCTGGTACTCTCGCTCACCCTCTCGCCGGCACTGTCCATGTTCTGGCTGAAGGGCGGCAGCGAAGAGGATACACGCTTTGTACGCTGGCTGCGTGCTCCGTACCAAAAGGTTTTGGACTGGGCCATGCACAACCGGATCAAGTGCGTCTCCGGTGTTGTTGCGCTGTTCTTTCTCTCGCTCGGCCTGTTTCCATTGCTCGGCACGGCCTTCATCCCTGAAATGCAGGAAGGCTCGCTGGGACCGAATGCAGATCGCGTGCCCAACATCTCGCTGGAAGAGTCCATCAAGATGGAACTCCAGATGCAGCAGGCCATGGCCGATATTCCCGGTGTGGAGCGCGTTGTTTCCCGCCTGGGACGCGGCGAATCACCGGCCGACCCTGCAGGCCCCAACGAAGCGGATGTGATTGCCACGCTGACGCCATATGATGAGAGACCGCGCGGCATGTCGCAGGAGAAGATCGCCGACCAGATGCGCCAACGCCTGGCGCGTTTCCCCGGCATCAACCTCGTCATGTCGCAGCCCATCTCCGACCGCGTGGATGAGATGGTGACCGGTGTGCGCGCCGATGTGGCTATCAAAATTTTCGGCGACGATCTGGATACTCTGATCGCCAAGGCCAAGGAGATTGCCAAGGTTGCTTCCACCATTCCCGGCACTCAGGACACACGCGTGGATCGCGTCGGTGGCCAGCAGTATCTGGTAATCGATATTGATCGCAGCGCGATTGCGCGCTATGGCCTGAACGCCGCCGACGTAAACGACACCATCGAGATGGCCGTGGCCGGAAAATCCGCGACCGAGATTTACGAAGGAGAACGGCGCTTCCAATCCATCGTGCGCCTACCGGCCAACTACCGCAGCCGCCTGGACGATATTCGCCAGCTCATGGTGGCCTCGCCCAGCGGTATGCGTGTACCGCTTGAAGACATTGCCAAAATCCGCGTGCAGGAAGGCCCTGCGCAGATCAATCGCGAAATGGGCAAACGCCGAATTGTGGTCGGCATCAATGTGCAAGGGCGCGATCTCGGCGGTTATGTGGCCGAGTTGCAAAAAACCGTCAACGCGAAGGTCCCTCTGCCTACCAGCTACTATCTGGAGTGGGGCGGCCAGTTCCAGAACATGCAACGCGCCATGCGCCATTTGATGATTATTGTGCCGGTCACCATTGGCGCCATCTTCTTCCTGCTCTTCCTGCTCTTCCACTCGGTGCGTTTTGCCGCGCTGATTATTACGGTCTTGCCGCTGGCCTCGATCGGCGGCGTCTTCGGCCTGTTCATCACACAGGAGTATCTCTCCGTGCCTGCCTCGGTCGGCTTCATTGCGCTGTGGGGCATCGCGGTGCTGAACGGTGTGGTGCTGGTCTCCTACATCCGCAAACTGCGTCAGGAAGGCATGTCGCAGAACGAAGCGGTTCTGCAGGGAACCCGCCTGCGCTTCCGCCCGGTGATGATGACGGCAACCGTCGCCGCACTCGGCCTGGTACCTTTCCTGTTCGCCACCGGTCCCGGATCGGAGATTCAAAAGCCGCTGGCCATCGTGGTGATCGGCGGCCTGGTGACCTCCACTCTGCTCACCCTGATCGTGGTTCCCTGCCTCTACGGCCTGTTTGAAGGCAAGGAACAAATCACGCAGGACAAGGAAATGGAGCATCACCTACTCAGTTAATGCGCTTGCGGGCTTTTCTTCCCCGGAGGAAGAGCTCGCAACGGTTGAGGGGGAGAGGAATGCGTGAGTGCGTCGTCCTCTCTCCCTCGTTTTTTGTCTTTCGCGCATTAGCTTCGTTGAACGAAAACCACCCGACCCTCCTCAGCCTCATCTTTCTCTCCATGCCCAAGCCAGCACGCGTTCAAGTAACAGGAACTCCGCTGATGGCTGCCGTGATGGCCTACCGTGTTCCTAGCGAGCAGTAACACGCATCTGTTCGGCTCTGCGCGCAAGGCGCAAAAATGGGCATAGCCGTTTTGCTATGCCCAGAGATTCGGCGCTTAGGCTACTTACCGGCCAGCGCCTCAATCACCAGTTCCAGCCCATTTTGCCAACTGGGCAGTTGCACGCCAAACACGTCGGCCAGCTTCTGCTGTGAGAGCCGGGAGTTCATGGGCCGAGCCGCAGGACGCGGAAACTGGCTGGTGGGCACTGCTTCCAACTCGGGAACCGGCGTTCCTAGCGCTTCATGCGCAAACGCAAAAATCTGCTGCGCAAAACCGTGCCACGACGTCTCGCCGCCGTTGGTCACGTTATAGATGCCGCTGCGCATACCGATGCCGCGACGTTGCTGGGTAAGAATCTGCGCCAACACATCGGACGTGGCCTGGGCGATGCACTCCGCCGTTGTAGGCGAGCCAATCTGATCGCTCACAATCTGCAAATGATCGCGCTCCTTGGCCAGGCGCAGCATGGTGAGCAAAAAATTGTTGCCCCGCGCGCCATAAACCCAACTGGTGCGGAAGATCAGGTGCTCGCAACCCGAGGTCTGAATCGCTTCATCGCCAGCCAGCTTGGTACGCCCATACACATTCAGCGGCCCTGGAGTGTCCGCTTCGTGGCGCGCCACAAATCCGGTGCCATCGAAAACGTAGTCCGTGGAGTAGTGGATCAGCAAGGAACCCATCTCCAAGGCCAGTTCCGCCAGCACGCCTGGAGCAATGCCGTTGATGGCCATCGCCAGATCTTGCTCGGTCTCGGCTTTGTCCACCGCCGTGTACGCCACAGCATTGACGATCACCTGCGGCTCGGTCTTGTAGATGGCATCGCGCAAACTCTCGGGGCGCGTGAAATCGATCTCCGGGTAGTCAAAAGAAACAATGTTGCCCAAACATGCTAGCTTGCGGCGCAGCTCCCAGCCCACCTGTCCCACGCGTCCAAGAATCAGAATCCGCTTTCTCTGCATCGTGCTCCCTGCCGCTATTCTGCGGTCATTTCAAAAATATCTGCTTGGGCAAAAGGCGCGGCAACCGCGTCCTTTGCCGATAAAATCGGCTCTCCATCCAATGGCCAGTCAATACCAATTTGCGGATCGTTCCACCGCACCGCGCGTTCAGCCTCGGGGGCATAGTAATCACTCGCCTTATAGAGGACATCCGCAAACTCTGACAGCACCAGAAAACCATGCGCGAAACCGGCGGGAATCCACAGCATCCGATGATTCTCGGCACTCAGCTCCACACTGGTCCATTGACCAAAGCTCGTTGAGCCCGCGCGTAGATCCACAGCCACATCGAAGATCCGGCCGCTGGTCACGCGTATCAGTTTTCCCTGCGGACGCGTAATTTGGTAATGTAAGCCACGTAAGACATTCCGCGCGGAGCGTGAGTGATTGTCTTGCACAAAGTGAACATCGATACCCGCGGCATACATGTCCCGCTCGTTGTAGCTCTCCATGAAGAAGCCGCGAGCATCCCCAAAAATCCTGGGCTCGATCACCAGCACATCAGGCACTGCGGAGGGGATCACCTGCATCAGCGCACCTCCGGGTACTTCAGAATCATGCCCAGATATTCGCCGTAATCATTGTGGATAGAAGCCGCAAGCCGCTCCAGTTGGGCCGCATCGATAAAGCCCTGACGATAAGCAATCTCCTCCGGACAGGCCACCATCAATCCCTGGCGCCGTTGAATGGTCTGCACAAAGGAGCTGGCTTCCAGCAGCGAGTCGTGTGTGCCCGTATCTAGCCAGGCGATGCCGCGTCCCATCTGTTGGACGTCCAACTGGCCTTGGGCCATGTAAGCGCGGTTCACATCGGTAATTTCAAGCTCGCCACGCGCTGAAGGCTTCAACTGTGCGGCAATGTCTAACACCTGATGATCGTAAAAATAGAGGCCGGTAACGGCCAGACGCGACTTTGGCCGCAGGGGCTTTTCTTCCAGGCTGATGGCGTGGCCCGATGCATCCATCTCCACAACGCCATAGCGTTCCGGCTCGCGCACGGCATAGGCAAACACGGTTGCGCCGGATGGCCGAGCGGCCGCTTCGCGCGTCATGCGGGCCAGTTCGTGGCCGTAAAAAATATTGTCGCCCAACACCAGCGCGGAGTTATCGGTGCCAATAAACTCACGGCCTAGGATGAAGGCTTGCGCAAGCCCTTCCGGCCGCGGCTGCACCACGTAGCTGAAGCTCATGCCCCAACTTGCGCCATCTCCCAGCAGTTGTTCAAAGCGGGGAATATCCTGCGGCGTTGAGATGATCAGCACTTCGCGAATGCCCGCCAGCATCAATACGCTGAGCGGGTAGTAGATCATCGGCTTGTCGTAGACGGGCAACAACTGCTTGCTGGCGGCATGCGTAATGGGGTAAAGGCGCGTGCCCGAACCTCCAGCCAGAATGATTCCCTTGCGGCGGTTCATCGACTTCCCCTGCCGGTGTACTGTGCACCAATCCACTCGCGATAGGCGCCGCTGGTCACCCGCTCCACCCACTGCTGGTTGTCCAAGTACCACTGAACCGTCTTGCGGATACCGCTGGCAAACGACTCGCGCGGCGTCCAGCCCAACGCATGCTCGATCTTATCGATGTTCATCGCATAACGGCGATCATGCCCAGGCCGATCCTTCACATAGGTGATCAGCCGTTCATACGATTCTGCTGTTGGGACCAGCTCGTCCAGAACCGCGCAGATCGTGCGCACGACCTCGAGATTGGTCATCTCCTGCCGACCACCAATATTGTAGGTCTCGCCGGTGTTTCCCTTTTCCAGCACCGTACGGATCCCCCGGCAATGATCTTCCACATAGAGCCAGTCGCGCACCTGCAGGCCGTCGCCATATACCGGCAGCGGCTCGCCCTTCAGGCAGTTGTGGATCATCAGCGGAATCAGTTTTTCCGGAAAATGGCGCGGCCCGTAGTTATTCGAGCAATTGGTGGTCAGCACCGGAAGCCCGTAGGTGTGAAAATAAGCACGCACCAGATGATCGCTGGCGGCCTTCGAGGCCGAATACGGGCTGTTCGGCGCATAGGGCGTCTGCTCGGTAAAGGCGGGATCTGTGGGAGAAAGCGATCCATACACCTCGTCGGTGGAGACATGCAGAAAGCGGAAGGCTGCCTTCTGCTGCGCATCCAGGGTATTCCAATACCCGCGCGCAGCCTCCAGCAGTTGAAAAGTTCCTTCTATATTGGTGCGGATAAACTCACCGGGACCGAGAATCGACCGGTCCACATGGGTCTCCGCCGCAAAATGCACCACGGCTGCAGGCCGGCATTGGCGGAGAATCTCGCTCATCCCCTGGCCATCTACGATGTCTATCGCGCGAAACTCGAAGTTCGGGTTCTGCTCAACCGGCGCCAGATTCTCGCGATTGCCCGCATAGGTCAGCTTGTCGACCACAACTACGGGCGTGTTCTGCTCCGCAAGCCATTGCAGAACAAAATTGGAGCCAATAAAGCCAGCTCCTCCGGTCACGACGATGGGGGGCGCACTAGTCATTCCGAAGCTACTCCGAATAAATTGCGATTCGTTATCGATGTGATTCTACAGCGGATGAGCATGTGGGCACACGCCCGAAGTCAAAACAGACGCCCCGAGCGTCCATTTGCCGCGCCGTCCGCGCCTCCCGCTGGAACCGGAGTGGAACCAGATCGTATGATAAGTTCAAGCCTGCGTACGCATGGCACAGGCGAACCTGGGATCAGGCCCACACCGATCCTGCAGGAATGACGGAGCTGGCGTGAGCGCAAGCATAGAGATTCTGCAGTCACAAAGTGGGACGGCCAACAACCTGCCGGACTGGATGAAGAGCTTTGTGCCCTGCCGTGGCCTGAGCAACGGACATCTGCAAACCATCGTGGGCAATTACATGCCAGCAGCCCCCATTGGCTCTCCCGCCGTGGCGGAACCGGTTCTTGTGGATGCCAGCGACGGCAGCCAGGTGCTCTGCCACACTCACTGGCAGCCGGAGCCCGTTCGCACCTCGCGGCTCACCGTGGTGCTGGTGCATGGCCTGGAAGGCTCCTCCAATTCCAAGTATATTGTGCGCCTCGCAGCCCGTGCCTGGCAGGCCGGCTGCAATGTGATCCGCATGAATATGCGCAACTGTGGCGGCACCGACGCACTGACGCCTACCCTCTACCATTCCGGGCTCTCGGCCGATGTAGGCGCTGTTATCGAGCACTTTACGGCGCGTCATCGCCTTACCCGTGTTGCTTTGGTGGGCTATTCGATGGGCGGCAACATGGTGCTCCGCCTGGCTGGCCAGTGGGGCCAGCGTCGTCCCCTGGCGGCAGTGGCCGCGGTCTGCCCCGCCATAGACCTGGCGGTGGGCTCCGACGCACTGCATCAGGGCTTCAATCGCATCTATGAAAGACATTTTTTGCGTGGATTGGTTCGCCGTTACCGCCGCAAAGCCGCGCTATTCCCCCACCACTACCGGGCGGAGGTCGGCCCCATCAACTCCATTCGCTCCTTCGATAACGAGGTTGTCGCCCGTTTCTGCAACTTTCGCGACGCCGACGACTATTACTACCGAGCCGCGGCAGCTCGTGTGGTGGATCAGATCGCAGTCCCTACCTTTATTCTGTGCGCCTCCGACGATCCTTTTATCCGCCTCACCCGCGAAACCCGGGCCAGTATCCAGGCCAATCCCGCCATTCAGTTTGTTGAAACCGCACATGGCGGACATTGCGCCTTTCTCGGCCGCGAAGCCGGGGACGCCATCCACTGGGCAGAAGCTGTGGTCATCCGCTACCTGCTGGAAACGGCCGGCTGAACATGGAAGCTGATTGGGAAGTTGAGCTGGGCGGTGATGCCCCGGTGATCGACGGCGCTTGGGCGGGCCGGCTGAATCTGCGCCTGTCCCCGGAACGCATAGCCGAGCTTGAAGAAGTGGCAGCTTTTCCGCCCCTCGGACCGGCCTTGCTCCAGCTCAATCGCGCTGCCTCCCCGGTGTGGACCGCCAAATGCGATTTCTGGGCGGAGTTAGAGCCTGGCTCCTGGGACCCGGATGAGATGGATGCCGATCCGGACGCAGCGCAGCACGGAATTGGCTGCTATATTGACCTGCTGCCCAATACGGCTGCAGAATGGGCCGCGCTCCAGGATCTGGAACAGTGCTGTCGTGGTCTTTGCCGCAGCCTCCACCAGCGATTGCTCCCCGGCTGCCGGATTGATCTCATCGCGCGCCAGGCATGGACCACCAGCCAACAAACCACCCATGGCATAACCGCTTATCTCACGGCCTGCGGCAGCGATCAGGCATCTGCCCAAGCGCGACTGGCAGCCTGCCTCCAGCATTTTGCAGAGGCTGTCCTGGCCTTGCCTGCCGCCATTCCGTTCAAGGGCAATTCGACGGTACAATGAGAGGACGCGCTTCAGATCAGCGTGCGGGCGAGTAGCTCAATCGGATAGAGCACCGGCCTTCTAAGCCGGGGGTCTATATCTTTAGCCCTCCCACGCCACCTGCGCGTACGACAACTCTCTGATTTTTCAGGGAGTTTGTCAAGTGCCTACCCTATCTGAAACCTTTAAAGCACCGGCCGAAACGCCTAAAACGGGCCTTTCCAGGCTGCTCGAAGCCGCCATTACTTCACGCTTTTGGCCGACGCGGCTTTGCCTTCACCGCAACCTCAGCATCCCGGTAAGCAATCATCAGAACTGCCTGGATTGCGGAGCCTCCCGCCGCTACAGCTTCCTCACCGACTTTGAACACGCTGACGCCGGTATTGATATCGGTCCGTGGCAAAGGGCCGCCTATTTCTATCTAGCCCAGGACGCACACCGCGTCGTTGCCTCCAACCTGATCGATGACGCCATCGCCACCAGCCGGATGCTTGCCGCGCAGAAACAGGCGGTGACCCGGTGAGGCAAATCTCCAAGGGCATTCTTCGCAAATCCCGCGCTGACGCAATTGCAGTCATTACCCGTCATCTGGAGCAAACCGCATGGAGCAAGGGCGGCCAGATTATGACGGCAAGTAGACATGGACGCCGTACTGATGGCCGCGTTGTGGCCTCTTGGCCCGGCGCACGCCCGGCGCAAATCCGCGCTGGCGCGCGCAAGCTCTATGACGTTGTGGCTGCTCAGGTCCGCCGTGAGCAGAAAGCAGCGGTGCAAGGATGACGGCCTCTCTCACTCCTTCCATCAAAGGGCAGCTCACCAAGGCTATGAACACCATGAGGGATAGCAACGCGTGCCCCGCTACCTTTCACGCCACCATCATTGGCATTTTCAAGCGCCACATGCCGCGCCAACAGGCCAAGCACGCCACCCGCAAGTACCTTGCGGCACAGAAGGGCGGTGCGAAGTGAGGCACCAGCGGCGCAAGTATTACGCGCCTTCCACCGGCCGCAAGCTCGTGTTGCTTGTGACTAAAAAGATGGGCAAGCGCCGGTTCTCCGGCGCTCTGCTCAATAAACGTGTGGATAGACAGCGCGAGGAAATCACAAAGCTGGCCGGCGCGGATCGGATGGAGTGGGCGGTCGATCAGCTCAAGGGAACACCGGATTACGTCAAGCCGGGTTGGCCTAACCCGTGCAAAGCGGCCCGCATGACCATGGGCAGAAAGGCGGCGCAACGGTGAAACGCTCATGGGCGGCACTTGGCCGCAATCCACTGCAAAGCACGCTGATTGACTCCGCCGACATGCCTGTCTTTGGTGAGCCCGTTTCCAAGCAGGACACGGAGCGCATTGGTGGCCAGCAAGAACGCGTCGAGGCGCTCATGGCTGATGGTTACTGGCACACCATTCCAGAACTCCAGAAAGAGCTACGTCGGCGCCATGGACAGCTCTACAGCGAAACATCCATCAGCGCGCGTATCCGTGCCATGCGTAAGCGCGGCTATACGGTCACGCATGAACGTACACGGGCAGGCTCCAACCTATACCAATACCGCGCCCGCAAGGCGGAGAGTGAGAAAGCGGCATGAAAGACAAACTCAGCAAGGCTCAAAACAACTTTCTCGCCAAGATGATTCGCGCGCAGTATCGCCTGGTAAATAAGCATGGATGGTGGTGGTTTGAGCTTCCAGATGGAAAACTTCATCCTGCGCCACACGCAACAAATACCATCACATCCCTTATTCATCGCGGGTATTTGGCGCATTTTTGCGGTTATCCTCAGCGCCTTGTTTTGACTGACAAGGCGCGCCAAACAATGGAGGCCGCCCAGTGATTGTGTATCTCATCCGCAACACAGCCAACGGAAAGTGCTATGTGGGCAAGACTACCGGAAGTCTTGCCCACCGCTGGAGCCAGCACAAGTGTGAGGCTCGGCTTGGCCGCTACGACCTGCC
>Ga0207738_100038_pt1 | contig 31005 bp, 19 predicted proteins | sample LuqExpMetagenom9_FD_187767 | JGI IMG/M metagenome (GOLD analysis project Ga0207738, IMG submission 187767) | Tropical forest soil microbial communities from Luquillo Experimental Forest, Puerto Rico - Sample 9 (SPAdes) | ecosystem: Environmental > Terrestrial > Soil > Tropical forest ... | reverse complement strand
AAAATCCTGCCACACCATCAGCCCAAGTTCGTCGGCAATGCTATAGAAGCTGTCGGTTTGATAGTAGCCCCCGCCCCAAAGACGGATCATATTCATGTTTGCGTCGCGCGCCGCTGTCAGCAGTGCGCGTTCGCGCTGTTCGGTTACTCGCGCGGGAAAGCTGTCCATCGGAATGACGTTGGCGCCTTTGGCGAAGACGGGAACTTCATTGATCACAAAAGCAAAACTTTTGCCCCACGAGTCCGGCTTGCGCTGCAACTCGACCGAGCGCAGCCCGAGCATCTTTTCAATGCGATCAAGGGGCTTGCCTGCTTGTTGCACTTCCACCACCACGCGGTAGCGGCTCTGAGGCCCATATCCAGAGGGGAACCAGCGCTGTGGATGACGGATGATTATCGGCGTACGCAGATGATTATTACCTGCGGCAAGCTGCGTTTGCATGGCACGACGCGCCGCCAAATGGCCTTGATCATCGTAGAAAGAAACGGAGACCTCCGCTTGTGCGGCACGCGTGGCCTTAACATCGAAATCCGCATTAAGGTCCGCTTGCTCCGCAGTTACGGAGCTCTGTTCGACGTGCATTTGCTGAATGCGCGCACCGCTCCATGCCTCCAGAGAAACAGGACGCCAGATGCCCATGGTCACCAGCTTCGGGCCCCAGTCCCAGCCATAGGCATAACCCGCGGTACGGATATAGTGACCGATGGGGTAGACGCCCTTTGCCGGATCGTAAGGTTCATAACCGGTCCCGGGCAAAATATACGGGAGACGCGCGATGACTGGCGTCATCACCTTGTACGGCGAATGGAAGATGACGCAGAGTTCATTCGCGCCAGCGTGCAGCAGCGGGCGCACATCCACGCGCCACGTGCGAAACATATTGTTGGCGCTGAACAGAGGCTTGCCGTTCACCGAGACATCGGCAAAGGTGTCGAGTCCTTCAAAGATCAGTTCCAGATGTTCGGCCGCTTCGAGCTTCGGGTCGAGTTGGAGCGTCTTGCGATACTCCCAGTCCTGTTCTCCTACCCACTGCACCTGCTTTTCATTGTCGGCAAAAAATGGGTCAGGGATAAGATGCGCGGCGAGCAGATCGGTTTGCACTTCGCCGGGCACTGTGGCGGCGTGCCATGCTGCAGCCTCAGCGTGCGCGTTGGCCTCGATGGTGCGAAACTTCCAGCCATCGGTAAGAGAGATACGTTCGGGCATTCGTTGCCCGTGCAGACAAATGGGTAAGGCAAGCATCAGTAAAACAGCGGGCGCAACAAAATGACTGCGCAGTTTCATCCTCGCTCCTCGGTTCCTTTGCGGACTTAGCCGAATCCGCCGTCTCTTGCTTTGTGGGTATCAGGTTGCGGGTCTGAAACTCACGAATGGCGGCCTGGCCCGTATTGCCCAGGATGCGAAGCCTGCCCTTGGCTTGCTGTCTGCGATGCAAACATCTCCATCTTCCCGCGTTCACTGGCTCGAGTTTGCATCAGCACATTCCACCTTGCTTCTTGCTCCATTCATCGCTTGCACACCGTTGCAGCCTTATTCAGAATTCCTGAATCGTTCAACGGATTGCGCCGGTGAAAGACAGAAAATCTCTAGACGATCCGGTAAGCGCAATCGCGGGTGGCCGAACTCCGAAGAAAGCGTGGTACGGAAGTTCATCGGGCAAGCCGATAGAAGTTGCCGCACCGGGCGCGCACAAAGAGCCGGAGAGAGCGGCTCAACAAGTGAGCCTCTCTCTCCAGCAAACCAATCACCTAGAACTTGTAGTTCAGAGTGAGTTGCAGGGTGCGGGGGATACCACGTGTGCTATTGATCTGTCCAAAGCTGCTGTTTGCAACTCCGGTGTCAGGATTGCCGTAGCTGGCAAAGTTGAAGGAGTTGTAAGCATCGGCGCGGAACTCAATGCGATGCTCCTCGTAGATGCGGAAGGCCTTGAAGATCGACAGGTCGATATTCTTGAATCCAGGGCCGCGTTCCGAACCATTGTGCGCCGTGCCGAAGCCTGTGTAGGATTCCGTTGAATACGCGCAGCTATTGGGATCGCCGCTGGAGAAGCCTCCACCGATCTTCGAAATGCATGTGGTTGCAGAGGGATCTGTGCCGAACCAGTGCTGCGTGGAACGGTTCACGACGTGCAGCTTGCGCATGTAGTTGGGACGGTCCTGGCCAACGTCATGCAACAGGCCGCCATAGTTATTCGGCGACGTCAGCGTGACCGGGTTGCCGGTGAACACCGAAGCCAGTCCGCTGATCTTCCAGCCACCCAGCAGCAGATCCGCTGCCTGATTGATGTTGGCTGCAAACTGATGTCCGCGGCCAAAGGGTAGTTCATAGACCATCGACGCCGCGAGATTGTGCGTCGCATCCAGAGGCGAAGGACCATACTCGGCGTTTAGGTCGAATGCATTCTGCTGATACCAGATTGCGCTGGTGCCCCAGAATCCATTAAAGCCCAGGTTGCCATTGGTCATGGCTTTGCTGTAGGTGTAGTTGGCCGTAAAGTCCAGCCCCTTGGAGCCGTGCTTGCGGTAAACAGCCTGCAGCGCGTTGTAGTTCATGCTGGCCGTGGTTGCGGTTTCCTTCACCGCGGTGGTTTGTCCGAGCGAGCTGGCGAAGGGCGCAGCAGCGCATGTGGACGCGCCCGCGCAGCTTGCCGGCCACTGATTGGCCCAGATGGGAATGGTCAGGTGGCGCGTGATTTCACCCACATAACCAACCTGCATCGACGAGTTGTTGTCGATCTGATATTCAAAGGTCAGGCTGTACTCCTGCGACACGGAGGGGCGAATGTTCGGATCCCAGGCGCGATACGTGTTGCCCGGGAAGCTGCCTGTGGTGCCGGAAGGTACAGTTGTCGTCACCGGTAGAGGCGTGCCCACACCGATGCCGCTGGGCCGCGTGCCCTGCAGCGTGTAAGCCTGAATCCACGGAGGATTCTGCGTGAGGCGCAGATTGACGCCCATGCCCTCAAAGTAGCTGGTGATGCCGTATCCACCGCGCATTACCCACTTCGGCCTGAAGGAATAAGCAAAGCCGAGGCGCGGCTGGATGTTGTCATAGGTTGGGTTATACAGCGCACGGCTGTTGCCATTCTTGCCCGCATACTGCAAGGCACCCGTCTGCAGGTTTACGTTGGTTTGCTTGTCGTTCACTTCATAGAGGGGCTGCGTGTAATCGTAGCGAACCCCAAGGTTCAACGTTAGATTTGGCTTGATCTTGTAATCGTCCTGGATAAAGAATCCATCGCGCCAGGAGCGCTGGCCAACCAGGCCAGGAGCGGCAAATTGCGCCGTGTTCTGGTCCGTTTGCAACGTATCAACGTAACCAAGCACAAAGTCGGCAATCGCTGAGTAACCACCCGCGCCATATCCTGAATAGGCGCCCGAATAGCTCATTGAGCCGAGAATGCCGGAGTTGCCGCCATAGTAGAAGTTGGTCTGATAGCGCACCAGTTCAGCGCCCATCTTGATCAGATGATGACCGCGCTGCCAGCTCAGGTTATCGCCATAGGAGAAGGTGTTGAGTTCGAAGATCTGGTTCTGGCCGCTCACACCAAGATTCGTCATTCCGAATTCCTGATCGGTAAAGCCAACGACGTTGCCCTGCGGCAGAGCCAAGCCGACATTCTGGTTGCCTTTGGTGCCGAACAAACCGCTCGGATCGGTCGGCGCGCCGGACAAGAATCCTGCGCGGCCAAATCCTGCGCGAGCTTCGTTAATCAGGTTGGGCGAGAAGGTGTGGACCTCATTCAGCACAACCGAGGTATAGGGCACCGGGCCGGGGCTGAAGGGGAAGGTTGCGGGAACCGCTGTTGCGGTCGTTGCCCGCACAGCATTCATCATCGAGAGGCGGCCATTCAGCCTGTCGCTGAGGCTAGGGTTCCAGTCGATCTTCAGGTCACCCTGATTCGCGCGCTTGTAGCTGCTTTCCGGTCCTACATAGTTGTTGGAAGCAATGCCATCGGTCGGCGTGGCATTGGGCAGAGGATAAGCCTTCGGATTCGCAAACAGAAACTTTGCAACCGGGCTGAACAGTGCGGTGGAAATCTGATTCCCGGTAAATGCAACGTGCTTGTTGTTGTAGAGCTGATAGGGCAAGGCGCTGAAGTCGCCATTGCGCATGGCCTGAGGAATGACGCTGCTGCTGGTCGTGCCTCCGCCGGCATGCCAGCGATAGCCCTGGTAATCGGCAAAGTAAAACAGCTTGTTCTTCAGAATCGGTCCACCCACCGAACCGCCAAAGTACGTTTGCGTGTAGGGCGTTAGTTTCGCGGGTGTGCCGCTCACGTGCTTGTTCGACCACGTGTTGGCGTTCATGTTGTAGTTTTCGAGCGAGATCACCGCATTTCCATGCATATGATTGGTGCCGCTCTTGGTGACGGCAACCACTTGGCCGCCATTCACATTGCTGAATTCCGCATTCGCATTCGAGGTGATGACGCGAACTTCCTGCAACGCATCTGGATTGGGAACGTATTCCGCGCCAGAATTGCTGTTGAAGCCGCCGCCATCCATCTGTTCATAGATATCCATTCCGTCCAGGAAGAAGCTGTTGGCCTGAGGACGGTTTCCGTTCACGCCAGGCTCCTCGTTCATGCTGCCGCCCGTGTGAATCGAGCCCGGAATGGCCACGGTCGCCACAGTAAAGTCACGCCCGTTCATCGGCATGCTTTCCAGCATCTCGTTATCGATCGTGACGCCGAGGGTGGGGTTTTCGGTACTGAGAATCGGTTCCGCATCCAGAGCCACCGTCACTTGGCTGGTGGCTCCGGCAAGGTGCATGGGGATGTTGATGCTGGCTTCCTGTGCGATCTCCAACTGAAACGCCGAGGTATGTTCGTCTGAAAATCCTTTGGCCGCAACCGTGACGGTATAGCGCCCAATCGGCAGATAGCGAATCGCATACAGGCCATCTCCGTTGGTCTTGGTCGGGTACTTCACGCCAGTCGCCTCGTTGGTTGCCGTAACCGTTGCGTTCGGTATCACGGCCCCAGTCGGATCGGTAATAAAGCCACGGACCGACCCTGTAATTGTCTGTGCGTGGCCAGTGACCGATACGAAAGTCAAAGCTGAAAGAAGCAGCAATAGACTCCAGCAAACTCGCAGGCGGGTTAAAACTGCCATTGTGTTGCCTCCTAAATGTAATTTCGCTATGGGACCTTGTGCACCTAGGCTCTTAGCATGCCGGCAACTATATACCGCCCGGTAAAAGCCGGAAGTCTCATACGGTGCTTAACAGATTAAGTATTTTGTTTTGTAATCGATAACGAAAAAGTGCGTTACAGATTCCAGGCAAGGTTTTCTGTTTTTGCCTGCTGTGCGCTCGAACTTTCTTGCCGTATAATACGTGGCGTATCGAAGCTCAATTCTGGACGCAGCGTAGTTAGGAAACGGATTCGGGATGAAGCAGCTCTCGCCATTGGAATGCAGAATGGTGCGTTCGGAACTGCAGGCTATTGTCGATAGCCAGTACTTCCGAAGCAGCAAGCGATACCCTGCCTTCCTCTCTTATATTGTCGAAAAGACACTCAAGGGCGAAGCTTCGGAGCTCAAGGAGCGCACCATCGGGGTCGACGTCTTTGGCCGTCCGCACGACTACGATACCAACTCCGATCCCATCGTCCGCAACGCTGCCAGCGAGGTGCGCCGCCGCCTCTCCCTCTATGAGGCCAAGGCCCCTGCTTCCCGCCACGTCCACATCCTTCTGCCTCCCGGATGCTACCTGCCCCAGTTGCAATTTGTGGCAGAAGACGCCCAAACGCCGAGAGCGCAGGACCACGAACACCCACAACACAATGAGGCCGAGTGGGTTGAAGAGCATCCCGAGAAAGCCGCCGCGCTTCATCCAGCAAGCCGCCTGCTGCATGCCGTCCGGCATTTTGGATGGATCGCCGCTACGCTTCTTGTCCTTTTAAGCTGCGGCCTGGGATGGGTTCTGTGGGGTCTGCAAGACAGCTCTGCCGATAAGCTTTGGACCGGATTCCTGAACCAACCCGACACCGTTCTGATTGTCGTTCCGCATGCACCTGCATTTTTAAAAAGCACTCCCGACAAGAGCATCCTTGCGGATTGGCTCAAGGGCACCCAGAATATCGCCGTCGAAGACAGTCGCGCCATGATGGACGTTCAAACGCCCCTGATGAACCATCGCGTTTCTTTCAGGGTTGCAGTCGATACCGATGTCACGCTCGAGGATCTGCGCAATCGCCCCGTGGTGCTGATCGGCGGCCCCTCGAATGCCTGGACGGCAAGGTTGTTGCCCCTGCTGCGCTTTCATTTCAACACCGATTTCAACGAAGGCGGGGTCGGACTCCGGGTCGTTGATGCGCAAAATCCCGCCGCCCGCCAGTGGGGCTATTTTGTGAACAACGATGGCCCACATCCAACGGTCGTCGAAGATTGTGCCATCATCGCCCGCTATCACGATCCGGCCACTGGCGGCATCGTCATGGTGATTGCCGGTGCAGGCCGCAATGGAACAGAGGCAGCGGGCGCCTTCGTCGACTCAAAAACGCTTCTTGACGACCTGAATCGGCAATTGCCCTCGGGCTGGAAGAACCGCAATCTCGAGATCGTCCTCAAAGCTTCCGTCATCGACGGAAAAACCGGGTCGCCCTCGATTGTTGCAACTCACGTCTGGTAAATCCAGGCTTGGTCCATCCTGGCTATTGGTTATTTTTGTCCAACCCCTCGAAACTGCTTATTGATCCAGCCCCGAGGCAGTGCTACGCGGCGGCATAACATACATCGTCCTGATCGAAGTATGATTCGACGCGTGCAGGCTGTTTCTGGGTGCTGCGCAGAGCGCCAATGGCGGTGCGCGTCAACGCCATCTTGGTTCTGGCTGGAGCAGCTTTGGTTACGCGCTGTTTCAAATCGCTGTTGGGGATGTAAGCCCAAACCGCCGAAAATTCCGTCACCCCACCTCCTGCCTGTCACGCCTTCTGCAAAGCCTTCCGTGGGCGAAAGCATGATGTTCAGTCAGGGAGCCGGATACGCGAGATACGCATGTTCGGTTCGATGAGCGGGATGTGGAAGCGGAGCATGAACAGAACAATTAGGCACCGGCAGCCGAAAGGGTCGGTAATAGATAGACTGGCCCTAAACCACCGCATCACATCTCGACTCTACCCGTTATCTGAAGCGACCCCGATGAGAGGCCTGCTTGAATCACGCGGCCCGGCGCAGACGCCATCGTGGTGCAGGGAACCAACTCATCGGCAAACCGAGAATATCCAGTATCGTATGGCCCCGGAGCAGATCATCTCCGTGCCGCTCCATGAGAGCAGATTGGTTGCGGTACTCCCTACGCGTGCTGGATATGTCACACGTCGCAGGCAGACCGGACAACGGTGGTGTTGATCCAGAATTGCCCAGCGCATCCCGAACAAGCAAATGAGAAAATTAGTGACCAGTTGTAAATAGGCCTGGATGTGAATGGGAACTTGAGGACATGCATAGGCAACGCTCAACGATGTGAAGTATGCCGATGGCCACAACAACGCGATTTTCGTAATGTAGAAGAATGGCAGGTCAAAGAAAGACCTACAGAGGGATGTTCGTTGAGGAGATGGGGCACGCTTCCGTTTATGAGGAAGCTCACTGCCTAAGGGGAATTCCAATCATAATCTTTGGGGCCAGCGGGGCCATAGTTCAACGCCGAAAATGCAAGCGCTTTCACCGTATGCGTAAATAGGCGGTGAAACTTTCATTAGGAGTGAAAATGAACTTTCACAATCTCGGCGAAGATTTAATTAAGCGATTGATTTTATTGAGCCGTGACTTTCACCGAATCCGTCAACGCACAATGGATGTGCGTTGCCACTCAAAATGAAAGTCGAGGTCATTTTGGTGAAAGTCCGAAAATCGAAATGAAAGTCTCGGCAAGCCTATAATTCTTCGACACTTGGAAGGCCGCAGCTTCGAGTTGCGGCCTTAATTTTTGATCAAATCGGCCTTTTGTAACACGGTATTAACATTTGTGGCGTTCGCAGAGTGGTATCCAAATGATCGCTTGTGGATGGGTGAGTACACTCTTCCGTAACGCGGCGAAGGACTGGCACCATGGGGTCTATTTCGCCGATCAGCCCTACAGCGAACTGCAAGTCTTGGGTGTCCCCCTGACAGAAGCAATTCGATCTGAACTTGAGGGGTTGGGTTTCACGGACTTCCAGACTTCCATGACATCGAAGCAGGAATTCTAGCTGCCCAGCCTTCCAAGAATGATCTGCCTCGATGAGAGGTAAGGCGATGTTGCGCTCAGCGATCACATCCGGCAATATACTGAGCCGCGCTCTTGCCATTAATTCGCAGGTGAACTACGGTGCGCTTCCCGCCAGTCGCTGGGCGGGATGCCCTCCCATGTGCGGAAGGCGCGACCGAAGGAGTTCGGATCTTCGAAGCCAAGCAGGTAGGCTGTTTCGTTCAATTCCAGCACGGAGTTGGAGAGGTAATAGCGAGCCATCTGATGCCTGGCTTCATCAAGCACGCGCTGATAATTGTAGCCTGCGTCCTGCAAGCGGCGCTGTACCGTGCGAGAACTCATGTGGAGCGACTGGGCAATGACATCGATTGAAGGACGATGTCCGGTCAATCTGTCCTGAATCGCGCGCCGCACAAGTTCGACGAAGGTATCTTCCGTCTTGAATTGCTTCAATTCCTCTTCAAATTGAGGTGCAAGCAAATCGAGCAATTCGGCATTACGGGTAACGAATGGTGCTGTGGCATCGGCTGCGCGAAAGACAATGGCATTGCGCGAAGCATCCCTCACCAACTCACAACCGAAGTATCGCTCGAATGTGCGAAGACTTGGCCTTGGCTGAATGCACTCGATACGAACTGGCGTCAACTTCTGGTTGCCCACTCCAACCCGCGCGAGGGAAAGCATCCAGGCAAGACAATAGTCGCTCAGCGCGTGTGGTTCTGCATCAACAGCCAGCAACCAGCGAAAGCTGACGCTGAATTCGGATTCGTCGAGTTCGTTCAGAATCTCTTCGGGGGCTGCCAGCTTTTTGTATCGTGCAAGGTGTTTGACCGCTGCAACAAGATTCCCCGTTGAAAGAGCAGCAATAGCCATGGGATGAAAGTGCTCGGTGCGAGTCACGGTACCGATTTTGATTCCAATAAGCGGGTCTGCACTCACCTCTGCAATCGCGAACCAGAGCGCGAAGAGTTGTTCCGTTGAGACCAGGATTCGAGTTTGCTCGAAAAAGTCCTGTGGCAGACCTGCCCTGCGGAGCACTGCGGGAATCGAAATATCGAGTTCGGCAAGTTTGATCCCCAAACGGCCTGATATGCGGAAATGCTTTTGCATGAGTGAATGCTCCTGTCGCACCTTGAGAGTACTTGATTCTTGCTGCCATCGTCTCGCGGATTGCGCCATAATATCTGCAAATTCCGCCATCCTGATGCAGAATTCCCGCGGTTTTGTAGGTTAAATGCGATGGCGGAATCCGCCGGAAGATTGGCGCATTTGGAAGAGCGCAATGCTCGGACTGGAGCTATCTTCAAAACATCACAGAAGGGTGGCACCGATAAGGGCCGTGATGTCAATGGGGGCGGAGGGTAAAGCGGGATGCAAAACGTTGAAAATGCGAATCAAGATAGCAAGCAAACGGTGAACCGCCGCAGATTTTTGCAAGGTTCTGGTGTTCTTGCCGCAGCGACTTTGACTGGTGGTCCTTCACTTTCGGCCATTGCTGAAGAGAGTGGACAGGAAAAACTACCTGCGCACATAAGCCCACGACGCAAGCTAGGTTCGCTCGAAGTTTCGAGTGTGGGCCTCGGCGTCCAGAACATGAGCCGCAAATACGAGACGACCGTGCCGTATCGCCCAGAGATGATCAGTCTCATCCGCGCGGCTTACGACTACGGCGTAACGTTCTTTGATACGGCTGAGGCTTATGGGCCTTTTGAGTGCGAACGCATACTGGGCGAGAGTATCGCACCGTTCCGCAACAAGGTTGCGATCACTTCAAAGTTTGGCTGGAATATCGACCCCGAGACTGGTCAATTCCGAATGGGTCTTAATAGCAAGCCCGATCACATTAAACGGGCCGTTGAGGGATCGCTCAAGAGACTGCGCACCGATCACATCGATCTTCTCTATCAGCACCGCGTCGATCCTCAGGTTCCGATTGAGGAGGTTGCTGGCGCAGTTCAAGATTTGATCTCCGAAGGCAAGGTTCTGCATTGGGGTCTTTGCGAAATGGGCCCAAATACCCTGAGACGTGCCCATGCAGCATTGCCCGTCACAGCAGTGCAAAACGAGTATTCGATGCTCTGGAGGGGCCCGGAAGAGGTCATCCTTCCGCTCTGTCAGGAACTGGGCATTGGCTTTGTGCCGTGGAGTCCGTTGGGTGTGCAATTTCTGACCGGATGTATTGATGAAAATACCCGCTTTGCGCCTGGCGATCTTCGCGGTGTGGAGCCCCGCTTTTCGGCAGAAAACATGCCTCATAATATGGCGCTGGTTAAGCTGGTCAAGGAATGGTCAGAGCGGAAGGATGCTGCTCCTGGCCAGATTGCTCTGGCATGGCTGATTGCGCAAAAGCCATGGATCGTGCCAATTCCTGGAACAACACAAATGGAGCACATGATTCAGAACACGCGCGCCAGTTCTGTTCAATTCACTACAGACGAACTCGGGGAACTGAATTTCGCACTGTCAGGCATCCGCATTCAGGGGCAACGTTTGCCTGATGGCATACTTGCTTTCTCTGGCGTTGAAGCGCCACCCAAGAAATAAGGGGCAGGGGCGCATTCAAGGTGCCTCACCGGACAATCAAACACAACGAAGGAGATTCATGAAAACTTTGATGCTGAGTCTGTTCCTATCCACACTGATTGCGTCATCCGCACAGGCACAACAATCGCCGATGCCGCCAACGGAAACGATCCATACTGCTGCCATCCAGAGCCCCGAGCAGCAGGAGGTCATCAATCTCTCCAATACAAAATGGGAGTGGATGGCCGACAAGAAGGTTGATTCTCTGGAATCGCTCTTTGATGACAAAGCCATGTTTACGCACATGGGTGGGACCTGGGGAAAGGTTCAGGAACTGGCCACCATTAAGAGCGGTGGCATCTGGTACAAGAAGGCCGTTGTGTATGCCGTAGATGCGCGCATTTTTGGTAACACGGCGATTCTGCTCGAAGACATTGATATGCAGGCCGCCGTTGGTGAGCATGAGGTTATAAACCCGTTCATGGTGACAGAGGTGTACGCCAAGGAAAACGGCAAGTGGAAGCTCGTTCAACTCACCTTCTCTCATCTGTTGAGGTCGGTGAAAATGGATAGCAAAAATTAGTATTCCCCTTGCACTGCAAGCTGACACAACGAATGGAGAAGAACAATGCAGAAGCGCAAATTAGGTAAGGATCTGGAAGTCTCTGCTCTCGGTCTGGGCTGCATGGGCATGAGCTCGGCCTACGGTCCGGCAGCCGACAAGGGCGAGATGATCAAGCTGATTCGTTCAGCTTATGAGCTTGGCGTTACTCATTTCGACACGGCTGAAGCCTATGGGCCGTTCGTGAATGAAGAGTTGGTGGGTGAGGCTCTCGAACCGATCCGCAATGCGGTGACGATTGCCACAAAATTCGGCTTCAATATTGATTCCGATACGGGCGTGCGTGCTAGCGGAACCAACAGCCGACCTGCGCATATCAGGCGCGTTGCAGAGGACGCACTGAAGCGCCTGCGCACAGACCACATCGATCTCTTCTATCAGCATCGCGTTGATCCTGACGTGCCGATTGAAGACGTGGCTGGCGCGGTAAAGGAGCTGATTGCCGAGGGCAAGGTCAGGCACTTCGGTATGTCGGAGGCAGGTGTGCAGACAATTCGCCGTGCGCACGCGATACAGCCGCTGGCAGCCGTGCAGAGCGAGTACTCGTTGTTCTGGCGCGGTCCGGAAGCTGAACTTCTACCGACGTTGGAAGAACTTGGGATTGGCTTTGTGCCTTTCAGTCCACTTGGGGCGGGCTTCCTCACCGGCAAGATTGACGAAAACACGAAATTCGATCCTACCGACTTCCGCAACATCGTGCCCCGCTTCACGCCCGAAGCGCGCAAGGCCAACATGGCTCTGGTTGATATGGTCAAGGCCATCGCAGAACGCAAACGCACGACGCCTGCGCAAGTTGCACTCGCATGGCTGCTCGCGCAGAAGCCTTGGATTGTGCCGATTCCAGGAACCACCAAGCTGCATCGTCTTGAGGAAAACATTGGCGCAGTGAATCTCGCGCTATCCGCCGACGATCTGCAACAAATCGATCAGGAAGCCTCAAGGCTGAAGCTCGAAGGCGCGCGTCTTCCTGAGGCGGTGCTGAAGATGAGTGGACTCTGAGTATTTCTGTCGCAGAAACTGCTTCTGAATGGCACACAAGCATCCAGACTGGCACCAGTAGAAGATTTCACCGGAGGCACATGTCGTTCTGCTTTTTCAGCGGACGCCCCGCCAGGTGCCTCCGGTTTTCTCGTGACCTCCGAGTCGGGCGCACGCATAGCTTCGCATACTCACTCGCTGGGCCCAATTCTGATTGTGACTGAGGGGGGCGGGTGTGCAGCGTTGGGGCGACCCGATAGAGGAGATCAGACGGGGAGATGTTGTATGGATTCCGCCCGGTCAAATATATTGGCATGAAACCGTGCCACAACTCGGTTGGATCCTTTCAACGAGAAGAACTATAGCAGCGCGAAACAGTATCCTCCATTGGCACATACAGGCCAATGCACTTTTCCAGGACTGCGGCGTCTGGAAACGCGGTTTGGCGATCATGCGCTTATCGAGGACCAGGAGATGCCAGTTGTCCGACATGGCGACTTTACGGCCAAGTGGACGGTCGGAGCATGTGGATGAGTGATTTGGGCTGATATCGACAGATGAAAGCTATACCGGTTGGATCACGGCACACTGGCCGACTTCGCGGTGCCAATCTGTTCCGCGCCGGTACGCGCTGACGTGGACGCCAAACCTTGAGGATCTTGGTCGGAACCTACTGGAGTCTTCCAAATCAGCCAAAAGGTCAAGAGGATCGCGGACCCTGCAGCGAAAGGAATTGTTTACTGCCCCTGGCCCGCGTCTTGTACCTTAGCCTGTTTTCGGATTCTTGTGAACACGTAGTAGGTAACTGCGTCCCATGCGTTGTGAATTCCCATAAAAAGCAAAAGCAGCACAGTACCGGCAACGGTGAACATCGCTGCTCGCATTTCGAATCGGGAGATCGCCGCCGAAAAGGCGAAGGTTGCATATGCGATGGCTGGCAGCGCAACATGAAACAGCCAATCCTCGCCCTGCGGACGGTAGGCCGTCAGCCCTCTCATGCAGTGTGCAATCATGCCGGAATACGCAATCCCAACGATTCCTATCAAGCCCATGCCACACAGGGGCATAACGCTGGTCCATGGAGCCGAATGATGGCATCGGTTGGCTTGAGTATCTTCGGTTCGGGCCGTTCTTCAAAACGAATGTCCCGAGCTCCATAGAGGATCGTAGCTTTCATGCTTTCACACCTTTCATTCGGTTGTGGAGGATCGTGCGGGCGCCCACGAGTTGCTATGCCGTGATCAACTCGTATTGGTCGCTGCCCATCTTTAGCTCCTTCATGTACGACAACTGGCGCAGTCCCTGCCGGGATTCAATTCGCTCCTTTAGGTCGTGGAGCTCGACTTCCGGCAGCTTATATACCATGTCGATGGAGGCCTGATCGACCGCCAGCAGATCGGTGGAGGCAAGAATGCCGATATCCCGCGCCTTTGGCGGCGCAGCACTAGTGCCTGCACAATCGCAATCCACCGACATATTGCGCAGCACATTGATAAAGACAATTTTCTTGCCGAAGTGATCAACCGTGGCCTTGGCGGATTCCACCATGTTTTCCATGAAGGCCTCGCCCTTCAGCCATTCCTCGTAGTTATCGTTGTCCGGCGCAGCATGGACCATCTTCTTCCCGATAGGACCGTCGGCGCAGCCGATGGCAATATTCTTCATCGAGCCGCCGTAGCCGCCCATGGCGTGTCCCTTGAAGTGAGTCAACACCACCATCGAGTCATAGCGAAGCATGTGCTTGCCCACTGACATCTCGGTGAAATGCTTACCGCCCTTCACTGGGATCATGACCGCACCCTCTTCGTCCATGATGTCTACTGGACAGAAGTCCCATCCATTGATCTTGATGGTCTCTCGATGATCGGCGGTCGTGAAGCGCTTGCCCTTATAAAGGGTGTTCGTCTCGACCAGGCAACTGTTGGGAATCTTCTGTTGCAGAGCCTTCACCATCTCGCGCGGAAGAATGTTCGGTCCGTTCGGCTCGCCAGTGTGCAGCTTGATGGCAACCTTCCCTCCGATCCTTTGGCACACTTTGGAGTAAACCTGTAGCAACCCAGCGCCGCTGATATCGCGGGTAAAGAAAACTTGAGACTTTGCCGTCGCGGCTGCGGCCTGGATTCCGCTCAACTCACTCACTGTTGCGCCACCCATTACAATGGCACCCTGCTTTAGAAAAATGCGCCGCTCCATCTTCTCCTCCGTATTTCTCTGGCTGGCTGCTTAACCTGTGATTACTCTAGGTGGCAGACGTGTCGCGCGTAATTCAAAGCGCGCCATTGTGTATACAGGTTGCGCCAATCTTGCCAGAATAAATTCCGTCCTCAGTACTAACAAAAGACGCCTGTGCGGAAGGCCGCACAGGCGTAAAGAAAATGATCTGATCCGTTGCTGGAGAATCCGACAGAATCTGCGCATTCAACTGCGCAACACTTCATACCGTAGCCATAGGGCATCGCCCTTCCGCCGCTCCACAGACTTGAGCGCAAGCGGAACAGCGATGCGCTGTTCAGAGGAAAGGCCATCGAAGACCGTAGCAATCTGCCGGCGACCGTCGATGCCCGGCAGCAGCAGCAAACTGATCTCGTCTACAAGTCCAGCCTGAAGAAAACCGCCGTTGATGTGACCGCCGCCCTCCAGGAGAAGTGTCCCGATGCCGAAGTTGGCAGCCAGCAACTCCATCGCGCGCGGCAGATTGACGGCGTCTTTACCCGCCACGATGTACGAGATGTTTTGCTCACGTAGCATCGTCAGGTAGTCCAGCGTGGCAGACTCGCTCAAGATGCAGATCAGGTGATCGCCAGAGATCTCACTGCTTGTCCAGCGCAGTTTGCCCAAGGTGTCCACCGAAACCGCATAGGAGTCTGCGCGGCGGGCGACATGAACAGACTCACTTCCGGCCGGCGTCTTATTTGCCACAACGAATAGCTCACTTGCGGCGAAGTGCTGCTGCATTGTCGTGCGGCCACAGAGCCACGCATTGCCGCCGAGTTTGGAGTGTAGTGCCTCGTATTCGCCGGGGCGCATTACATTTTGCAATGCAGAGCCATCGATCTTGCCGTCGATTGAAGATGCCATGTGACAGATGATGCGTGGCCGTTGTGCGCTCATTGCACCGCTCTCTCCCGCTGCATCTCGCGCCAGCGTGCTGGGGGAACTCCCTCCCAGGTGCGAAAGGCGCGGACGAACGAGTTCGCGTTGGTGAAGCCCAAAAGGTAAGCCGCCTCATTCAGTTCAAGCAAAGAGTTGTTCAAATACTGTCGCGCCAGACGATGTCGTGCCTCATCCAGAACCTTTTGAAAGCTAGACCCTTCGTCTTGCAGGCGACGCTGCAGAGTGCGCGGGCTCATGTGCAGCATATCGGCAATGTCCTCAACCGTAGGACGCTGGCCGGTGAACTTTTCCTGAATAGCTATTCGCACACGGTCAACGAATTCCTCATTCTCCCGCTCCTGTTGGAGTTCCTGCTCAAATTGCGGTGACAGAAGGCAGAGCAACTCTGCGTTTCTAGTCACGAAGGAGCGTTGCGAATCGCTGGCGCGAAAGATAATAGCATTGCGCGGGCGGCCACAAACCACGGAGCATCCGAAGTGACGTTCAATGGTTTTTAGGTGAGACCGCTCTTGCATCAATTCCACCCGTAACGGTGAAATTCGCGTTCCCGTGCCTATGCGCGCAATCGAGAGGGCCCAGGCAAAAGCACATTCGATAAACACCTGCGGCTCTTCATCGGCGAGCAGCCAGTGGAACTGAATGCTCCACTCCTGCTCGTCTTTCTCCTGAACGATCTCTTCCGGACAGCTTAGTTGTTTGTAGAGAGCCATTCTGTCGATGGCCAATCCAAAATTCTCCGAGGATAGTGCAGCGAGGCCAATGGGGTGAAACTTGTCGACGCGGCTTTCCGAGCCCATCAGTAAGCCTATGGCCGGATTCGTGCTGACCTCTCCGACGGCGCGCCAGAATGCTGCAAGTTCGCTAGTCTTCAACAAAACGCGAGGCTGCTGTACGACGCTCTGCGGTAAGCCAGCCCGGCGCACAACCACCGGAACATTCACCCCGAGCTCTTCGAGCTTTTGAAATGTGCTTCCGGATAGGCGAAAATGCTTGTTCATTCTCTCGCTCCTGCGCACGCGGTAAACGATCACGCACCACCGATTTGACCCCAGTTTAGGCGATCTTCGGGGTATGCGCTATTCAAGTCGCGCCATTGTGTATTCATTATGCGTCAGCGTCGCGGAGCAGAGACACCAAAGCCAAGGTGAATCTATCGCAGTTCGACCTCTTGACGCGGGAAGGGCAATGGGGCGGCGGCCATAGCTTTTCTAAGCCACGCAATGGTCCGGCCAAGATGCACCATGTTCTGCATTCCTTCCTCGTCCTGCAGTGCGTCTCCTTTATTAAGGGCGACGCCGAGGTTCCAGTATAGGGATCCGGGCACAATCATCGAAGAAATCTGGAACATGTGGGTGATTGAATCGAACACATGTGTTCCTCCGGCACACCGCACCGCAACGACCGCTGCACCGATCTTCCCACTAAACTTACCGCCGTTGGCCAGAGCCACGAATCCGGCACGATCAACGAGTGCTTTCATCTCCGGAGTCAGATCGGCGAAATACGTCGGGGAGCCCAGCAGAATTGCGTCGGCGGCATACATCGATGGCAACAGCTCATTGACGAAGTCGTTGTCCATCGCACATTTATCGTTCTTCTTCTTGGAGCACGCCATGCAGGCGCGACAGCCATGCACCGGCTTTCCGCCAATGCGGTGGTACTCTGTCTCCCAGCCATGGGCTTCCAGAGTCTGAAGCACCTTCTTGAGCAGTACCTCCGTATTACCACCGGCTCGTGGACTGCCATTGATTGCCAACACTTTCATTGCGAATTCCTTCTATCTCGCACATGTGGCGGCAGCAGCTTCCACCTTGCAAAGCCGCTACCTAGCAATGCGCGAACCTATTCTGCCATGGATTTTGCGGAAGCATGTACCGTATGGGTTGTTTGAACCATCACCTGGTCCACATCCCTATTGCAGGCGGCTTGCGGGTCCCGCAAGTACTTGTGCGGTGATTTGTTCCAGGCTCGTGCCTTGTTCCCTCAGCCTGTCCCTCATTCCCTGTGGTGAAACCCCGAGGCGTTGGGCGATCTCATCAGCATCTGGGATCATACTTGCCAGCCTTTTTTCAAGAGCTTCACGGACGCATTCGAGGAAATCTCGGTTTTCGCGACGCAACGCGCCACCGCGTTTTCTCATGGGGGCCATGAGTTCAGTCTAGGGCGGATGAACTGGCTACGTTATTCACTCTGCGCCAAGTTATACGCAGGAAGCGTCAATCACGAATAGAAGAGCGGCGTAACGGCAGTTCAAGCATGGACGCTAAATCAATAGTAGACACTCATCTTCATTGGATTCCTAAATGCTGGCTGACTTCCCTATAGCAATCCGGCTGCAACGAGCGCATTGGCGATTGGGCGTGAACCGAGAAGTAATTGCGGGCGAGAAGCCAGCTTCCCAGTACCTATCCCGCGGCCCGCTTTCAACCCTACTCAGTTAGGACCCTGGACTGTCATCAATGACTGAAGCGAACAGTGTGGGGCACTCGGCGTCGGCAGACAGTCCAGTGCCAATCAACACATTCTCGAATGCCTGACTGCGCTCGTTTCCGTCAAGGCGCTGGACCTGATTACCTTGGGAGTGAAGCCGTCGCCCCATCGTTGTTGCATAGATTCTCGCAAGGCCTACGAATAGATGCCAGGCGCCTCATGTCCAAGCTTCTGCACGTACTCCTCGTACGACCCAGGATAGACAGTGGGAGTATGATCGGTGCCGCTTTCACCGCCAAGTTCGAGTACGCGTGAGCCGAGGCCGCGCAGGAACATGCGGTCATGCGATACGAAGATCATGGTGCCTTCAAAATCCTTGAGAGCTTCCACCAGCATTTGCTTGGTTGCAAGATCTAGGTGATTCGTCGGTTCGTCGAGCACAAGAAAGTTCGGCGGATTGTAGAGCATGCGCGCGATGGCCAGTCGCGACTTTTCACCACCGGAGAGTGCACGAATTTTTTTGTCCACGTCTTCGCCGGAGAATTGGAATGCGCCTGCCAGATTCCGCAATGCCCCGAGGCCGTCCTGGGGGAAATCCTGTTGCAACTGATCGATTACGGTGAGATCGGGATTGAGCACGTCCAGCGACTGTTGCGCAAAGTAGCCCATAAAAAGGCTGGCGCCGAGCCGCACGCTACCGGCATCCGGAGCACTGGCACCGGCGATCATCTTGAGCAGTGTGCTCTTGCCCGCGCCGTTTCTTCCCATCACAGCCCAGCGTTCTCCGCGACGGATGGTGAGGTTGAACCCCTCATAGATCACGCGCGGGCCGTAGCTCTTGTGCAGATCTTCGAGGACAACCACTTGCTCACCAGATCGCGGTGGAACCTTGAAGTCAAACTTCACAACCTGGCGCTTTTTCGGCAGTTCGATCTTTTCGATCTTGTCCAAGGCCTTGATACGGCTCTGCACCTGGGCCGCTTTGGCGGCATGCGCCTTGAAGCGTTCAATGAAGCGCTGTTCTTTGGCAAGCATGGCCTGCTGCCGAGCAAATGCTGCTTGCTGGTTGCTCTCGCGCAAGGCTCTTTCCCGCTCGTAGAAATCATAATCACCGGAGTAGGTGGTGATTTCGCCGCCATCGATCTCCGCGATCTTTGAGACCAGACGATTCATGAACTCGCGGTCGTGCGAAGTCATCAGCAGCGCGCCCGGGAACGACTTGAGGAACTGTTCGAGCCAGATGATAGATTCGAGGTCGAGGTGGTTCGTCGGTTCGTCCATCAGCAAGACATCCGGCATTCCGAGCAGGACCCGTGCCAGCGCAACGCGCATCTTCCAACCGCCCGAGAGAGCGCCTACGTCGCCATCAATCTGATCGTCTTTGAATCCCAGGCCGTGGAGCACTTCACGGGCTTGCGATTCGAGCCCGTAGCCGCCGAGCTGCTCGTACTCCTCCTGAACGTGACCGAAGCGTTCAAGAATGCTATCCATCTCATCGGCTTTGTCGGGATCCGACATTGCCTGTTGCAAGGCTTCGAGTTCGTGGTGCAGTTCTCCGACGCGCCCGCTGCCTGCGATCGCTTCGTCCACAACCGAACGACCCTGCATCTCCGCATTGTCCTGGCGAAAGTAGCCGATTGTCAGCTTCTTGGGGACGGACACTACGCCCTCGTCGGGAGTTTCCTCGCCAATCACCATGCGGAAGAGCGTTGTCTTGCCCGCCCCATTCGGACCAACCAAACCAACTTTTTCGCCGGGATTCAGCTGAAAGGAAGCGTCCACGAAGAGCAACTGCTTGCCATATTGCTTATTGATGCTTGAGAAAGAGATCATTTTGAAGGAGTAACTCGCGGGCAGGCAGCCTTTTTCAGTATATCCCGACCAGAAAATTGCCGGCCAACGCTGACATCTTGGCTTACTAAGGGGCTGCTCTCCCGCCCAAAGTCCAGGTCAAGGGGTCAGATCACTTCTACTAGCCGGCTTCCCATTACCGATCTGGAGTTGTTGAGCGCGTTGCGATTTTGCATTCATCGAGATCTTGCGAGCAAGCGGCTGGCTCACTGCGGTTCAGTAGCATGCGCCAGGCGGCGCTGAGTGTTCTCTGAAGGCCAAGTGCTGAGATACGACTCTGCGTCTTCCTATGTGTTTTGGTTTTCATCTCGACACTCTGCAACCGCGAAACGGGAGATGACTGTCCATTCCAAGTCCGTGAGGGAATACCGTTCGGATTAGCCTAGAGCCTGGGCGATCTGCTTCGCCGCCTCCTGTAGCGATGCGGCGCAAGCCTCAACGCTATTTTGTTCCTGCGATAAACGCACCTTGGGCATGGAAAGGCTCAAGGCTGCGCGGACTTCCTTGCCCGGCCAGAAAATGGGTACGCCAATGCAGAATCCACCCTGGGTGTTTTCTTCATCATCGTAGGAAATTCCTGAGATCCTGATCTGGTTCAGACTATCTTCCAACTGCTGTTCGTCACCGATGGTGCGCGGAGTAAAGCAGGTCATTCCATAGCTGTGGATCAGGCGGGAACGGGTTTCAGGACTCTGAAATGCGGTGATGGCCTTGCCCATCGAGCTGGCGTGTGGCGGTAGAATTCTGCCGACAATATTCGCCATGCGGATCAGGTGCGGGCTGTCAATAACACTCAAAACCTCAATATGGTTTTCCAGCAGATGGGAGAGGCTGATCGTCTCCCGAAACTCCATGCTCAGTTTGCGCATGGGAGTCGCTGCGGCCTCAAGTAAGCGCCGCGGAAATGCATTTTCGATCTTCAATCCGGAATGAGCCCGCAGGTAGTTTCCGGCATCATCACGGCGGATATGATTTAAAGACTCGAGTGTATAGAGAAGTCTGAATGCGGAACTCTTCGTCAGGCCGACCGCGGAGGCGAGCGCATTCAAGCTGGAGGGAGCGTCTAGCTGTTCCAATAGACTAAGAAGTTCCAGTGCCTTGCTTACGGCGCGGGAAAAATACCGGTCTTTCCCCGCGGAACCATCCACTTCTTCTTGTGTCGCGGCGTCCAGCTTTGTCAATTGCGCAACCATAGCTTGATCGACCTCACATCTTCCAATGAAAATTCAAAATGAGCGATGCTGCAATCAGAATCGTGCAAACTTTTCGAGTTTTTCAAACAAAGGTGCAAAATCCTTCGCATGAGCAGCCTCGAACGGTGCGGCCATGAAGCTGGGGCACAGTCCCAGTAGTTCCATTCCGAGCTTCAGGCCTCGGAGGTAGCTCGATTCTTTTTCACCTATATGATAAAGAAGCTTTCCCAGAGCCAGAACCTCAGCCTGTAAGGTTGCAGCAAGAGGCGCATCCTTTGTCCGCAATGCGTTATACAAACGCACAAAGAGGCGTGGAAACAGGTTGGCGCCACCATGAACACCGCCATGAACCCCAAAAGCCATGGCCTGGGAGAGCAACTCCTCTGGCCCGACTAGTACCGTAAAGTCCTTACGGTCAGAAACCTTGTCCATTACGGTCCGTAGATACTTGATGTCTCCTGAGCTGTCCTTGATGCCTGCAACATGAGGAAGCTGAGAACAGCGCAAGACTGTATCCGGGGCGAAGGATGCTTTGGTTAGACTCGGCATGTTGTAGAGAAACAGAGGAAGCGAAAGTTGGGAGGATAGGACCTGAACCATCCGGTAAAGGTCATTCTGGCTTACAGCAAAATAATAGGGAGCTGCAACCACTACGGCATCGGCTCCACACTTCTCAGCCCAATGGCCCATGGCCAGGCTCTCATCAAGGGATGTATCCGTGATGGCAGCTAGTACCGGAATACGCTTGCGTACAATCTGGCAGGTAGCCGCGAGCACTTCACGGCGGAGTTGGTAATTGAGAGCTGGTCCCTCTCCTGTTGTGCCTAAAGCAAATAGAGCACTTATGTCCGATTGGACCATGTTTTCGATGATTTTGCTGAGATGCTCGTCGCTCAGCGTGTGTTCATCCAGCAGTGGGGTAACCAGCGGAGGGACAATACCTCTCAAAGGCGCAGGAAGCATCGGGGTCGGCATGACTTGGATTGTATGCGTGAGCAGAAAGAATATGAAACTTAATTTCACTTTATTTCATTTTTTGGGGTAGAACGTATCAAGTGCCGCTGGATATTAAGCCGATTAGGGTTGAATTTCGTTATTGTGTTTCAAAAAACTTGTTTTCCTCTTGCAAACCTGATCGCTCATAACGTAATGTTTTTGCAATTGGAATGTGCTCATATTTGGCGATAACGATCACATTCATGATTGTTTCAGCGGGCAGAGAGGACCAAAGAATGGAGCCCACTGCAACATCTTGATCAATAAAGGAGAGGCTATGCGCAAATTCGATGCATTCAGAACGTTCGAGCGGCTCTCGAAGTTGCTTGTACTCCTGTTGGGCTTCGTATGTATGCACTGTGTGGCGCAAACCACAAATGGCAGCATCATGGGGACAGTGACCGATAGCTCCGGTGCCGTTATCGTCGGAGCTCAGGTGATTGCGACCAACGTCGAAACGAATGTTTCCAGCAGCGCCACCACCAATGCAGAAGGTATATATCACCTCCCGTTTCTGCAGATTGGCCACTACAAGGTGAGTATTGAAGCCAAGGGCTTCACCCGCTTTGTTACCCAGCCCTTTGCTCTAGCGGCAGTTCAGGAAGCCAAAATCGACGCCGCGCTGACTGCTGGTGCTGAAAGCACGGTCATCGAAGTCAGTGCCGAAGGCGCGCAACTCGATACCACCAACGGCATGATCAGCACTTCGATTCCTGCCGAGCAGATTAACAACCTTCCCATCAATGGCCACAATATGGCCGTGATGATGCAGTTTGTCCCAGGCGTCTCGATCGGCGACCAGAATCAGTTCAATGGCGCCACTGGCAGCCCCAACAACTCGGGTGAGCGTGCTCAGAGCTTTGCTACGCTGCCCAACGTGAACGGTAACCGAACCGCCGACAATGACTATCAGTTTGACGGAATCAGCATTCGCGACAGCGGCGCGAACCTTGCCAATGGATTCGGCGCTCCGGCTTACAACCCCAACCCCGATTCGATTGCCGAACTGACGGCTGTGACCACTGTTCCTCCGGCTGAGTTCGGCGACGGCACCGGTGCTCACATGCTGATGACCATGAAGTCCGGTACGAACGAGTATCATGGCAGCGCAGCCTACTATTTGCAGAACTATCTGATGGATGCGAATACGTTTGGCAACAAGCGCAGCACGCCTGCCACCGAGCGTAGCCATTACACACAGAGCAATTTCAACGGAACTATCGGCGGTCCGGTCGTGATTCCGCACGTTTACAACGGCCACAACCGCTTCTTCTTCTTTGCCGACTACATGGGCTATCGTAAGCCCAGCGCTGGTACCAGCAACCTCAATCTGCCCACCAACGCCTGGCGCGGTCATACATCAGGTTCCTCGTCCACCGACACTTCCGTATCGCCGCTTGCCGGCTACGCCTACCTCGGTGCTGACATTACCGCGCAGCTCTATGACTCGCAAAACAGTTTTGCTCCGCTTAATCAGACCATCAACGGCGTCACCTATAAGAACCTGGTGCCGATCCGCAACCCCGTGGCGGTCTACCTGTTTGCTCATCCCGAACTGCTGCCGTTGCCGAACTCCGTTGCTGCTTCGGCTCCCATCCAGTACAACTATCGTGGCGTGGTCAAGTCGATGGTCCGTAATGACCAGGGCGACCTGAAGTTCACCTGGAAGGCAACCGAGAAGGATAACTTCGATCTTCGTCTTACCTCCGGTGAGGCGAACGACGGCCAGACTAAGGCTGTCCTGCCCATTTCCTTTCCGACCATCAGTGATTTCCCCTTCAAGCAATTGGCTTTCAACTACGTCCGCTTCATCTCGCCGAACATCGTCAATGCCTTCCGCTTGGGCGCAACCCGTATCGGTTACAACGCCTACAATACGAATCCTTCCGGCACCATCGGCACCAATGGTGACTCGTTGATGGGAATTCCGCTGGCGAATCAGTCGGCACCTGGTTTTACTCTCCAGAGCTTCACGCAGAGCACGAACAGCACGGGCGTCAGCTCGATGGGCACTGCAGCCACCGGCAATGTTGCCTGGGACAATACCTTTGAGTACAACGATCATCTGACCTGGCAGAAGGGTCGTCATACCCTTAAGTTCGGTGCGCAGTTCACGCGCTATCAGAACAATTTTTACCTTAACTCGGCTGGCCGTCTTGGCTCGTTCAGCTATAGCGGTGCTTTCACCTCCAACCCCACTGCTGGTTCCACCGTTGGTTACGACTTTGCTGACTTCCTGCTCGATTACTCCTCGGGCCTCTCGATCAGTGTGGCCACCGGTGACGTGGGCGAGCGCCACTGGCGCACCAACTACTTTGTTCAGGATGATTGGCGCTTCAGCGATAAGCTGACCTTCAGTCTTGGTCTGCGTTACGAGTACGACCAGCCGCTTTACGAAGTGAACAACAAGATCGCCAACGTCAACCTGCAAAATGCTACGGTCCTTCTGGCTGGGCAGAACGGCAACAGCCGCTCACTCTATAACGCCACCAAGACAGACTTCGATCCGCGCGTTAACTTTGCCTATCAGGCCATGCGCAAGTTCGTGGTTCGCGGTGGTATCGGCCTGACCAGCTTCATGGACTTCAACGCCTTGTTGCACACGACCAATCCTCCCTTCCACTACTCGATCAGCCGGTCTGGCGTGGCCCCGACCACTACTTCTGGCGGCACCTATTTCAAGGTCACGGACGGTTTTCCGTCGTCCAGCACAGCCACCGCGTCTTATACGGCATGGGGCGATCTGCGGCCTTCGCAGATTTTGCAGTACAGCTTGATCGCCGAGTATGAAGTTTCACCCAAGGCCACTGCTTCGGTGCAGTACGTGGGCGAGAAGGGGCAGCGCTTGCTCGATCAACGTAACGTCAACCAGTACAAATATGTCAGCGTGCCTACCAGTGCTCCGTATTACAACCTGGTTGGAAACAATGCCATCAACTTCTACGAGTCAGAAGCCTTCATGAACTTCAACGCACTTGAAGCCACCTACCATCAGCGCAAGACTCATGGGTTGGACTTCAGTGTCAACTACACCTACAGCAAAAACCTTACCGATTCTGTCGGCCAGTTTGCCGTTGCCGATATCAGCGGTGGCAGCACCTATCCGCAGAATAACTACAACCTGAAGGGTGATTACGGCCCGGCTGGTTCTGACATTCGTCAGATGCTCAACTCCACCTGGGTCTACGACCTGCCCTTCGGTCGGGGTAAGAACTTCGGTGCCAAGGCTCCCCTGTACGTTCAGGAGTTCATCTCCGGATGGAAGATCGGTGGCAACGCAGTTCTGCTCTCCGGATTCCCGGTTACCATTACGTCGGGCAACAGCGCCAATGTTGGCTCGGCGGGCAGTTTGCGTGCCAACCACTACCGGCCCATGAAGATCAGCGGCCGTCAGATCAAGGGCTTCTACACCGGTACCAGCTCGCGTTTGATGACCGACGCAGGTTGGTGGGGTACCGATCCCTCCGTCCTCAACTCCGTGAACCTCAACTCCAGCGGAACCACGGCAGGAACCTGCTCGGCCGCTGGTACAGATGATGGAGTCTGCGCTTACGGTGTTCCCGCAGCTCCAGTTGCGGGTAGTCTGCCGGTCTTCGGTACATCGTCCATCGGCACGGAGCGTTCGCCCGGCTTCCGCGGTATCGATGCCTCGGTTGTCAAGGATTTCATCCTTCGTGACAACCACAAGCTCGCATTCAATGCCTACTTTTACAATGTGGGCAACATCACCAGCTATAACAACCCTGGCCGCGGCTTGAACGGATCCAGCACCTGGGGCCTGATTCAGAGCACGCGTTCCCAGCAGCGTCAGATCGAGTTGGCGTTGAAGTACTCGTTCTAAGCAGCATGCAATGCTCGAATTTTGGCCTTTGCATGTGCTGAAAATGTTCCATGGAACCAGTGCGCCCCGGATCTGCATGTTCCGGGGCGTTCTGGTTCCAGCAGTCGAGAATAAAGATGCTAGTACGCAGTTCGTGCCGGGATATAGAAATATCGGAAATGCCGAGTACAGATGATCTGGTCTCGATCTAAAGTTGGCAGACAGCTTTATCGACCTCCTGCCCGGAGAACAGGCCGCAGTAGAAGCGAGTCGCAATGCATCCTTGATGAAGCTGTAGCGCAGCTTGAAACGAACAAGCATGCACAAGCACTTCGCACATCACACAACTAGATCCAGCTTCGTCGGGCCAGTAGCATGAATCGCCTATCATGAGTGCCAGTCGAGAGGAATTTTCAATGAAGCTTTTGCGGATTTTGTTTTCAAATCTTGTGTTGCCTGCCTGCCTTTTTGCTTCATCGCTGGCTGCCTTAGCGCAGCATCTTCCAGTTCTGTTGCCGGCTCCTCGTGAAGCAAAATGGCAGCAGAAGAGTATTGCAATCGATCATGTGAAGATCGAGGTTCCAGGCCGAGATCCAGAGGACCAGTTTGCCGCTTCTTCTCTTGCCGATGCAGCTCGAGCCGCAGGCCTCGTAGTACACGAGGCAACGGGAACTCGGATTGTGCTCTTGCGAGTCTCAACGGATGCGGCCAAAGAGTATCTAGCTTCTCACGGATTGACCTTCGCTCCAGAAATGAAAAAGGAGGGATACATCTTATCGGTCGATGAGGCAGGAGTCGCGGTGATAGCTGCCTCCTCTGCAGGTGTTTTCTATGGAGTCGAGAGCTTGAAGCAGTTGCTCCCTCTGCGCGGAGAACCCGCGACACTGCAGGCGGGCATTGTGCGTGACTGGCCTGCAATGCGCTATCGGGGCATTAGCGACGACATCTCGCGTGGCCCGTTTCCGACAATGGAATTTCTGAAACACCAGATCCGCACTCTAGCCAGCTTTAAGATCAACATCTATTCGCCCTATATGGAGCATGTTCTGCAGTTCCCGGAGCATCCTTTAACGGCACCTGCACAGGGATCGCTTTCGCCTCAAGATGTGCGGGAATTGGTGCGCTACGCCAATCAGTATCATGTGATGATCGTGCCTGAACAGGAGGCCTTTGGCCACTTGCATCACATCCTTAAATACGACATGTATAAAGATGTTGTGGAAAGTCCGAATGGCCATGTGTTGTCGCCAGTGCAGGCCGGTACAATTCCTCTCATTCAAGATTGGTTCACGCTGGTAGCAAGTGAATTTTCTGCGCCGTTCCTTCACATTGGCGCGGATGAGACCTTTGATCTGGGCCAGGGACGTACACACGATCAGGTGGCAGCAAAAGGGTATGGGCCCGTCTATGTAGATTTCCTGGCGCAGATTCACGGTGCGCTTCAGCCGCTTCATCGCCGCCTGTTGTTCTGGGGAGACATTGGCGGAAGTGATCCTGCTGCAATTGCAAAATTGCCGAAAGATATGATTGCGATTCCGTGGAACTACTGGGATACGCGCGGTTTTGAGAAGATGCTTGAACCGTTTGCGAAGCAAGGAATCGAAACCTGGGTTGCGCCCGGTGATGGTAATTGGAATGAGGTTTATCCCTCTGCACGCTCCGCCTTCGGCAATATTCAGGGCTTTATCCGCGATGGCCAGAAAATGGGGTCGACGGGCGCTTTGACAACTGTGTGGAACGACGACGGGGAGGGGCTCTTTAATTTGGATTGGTATGGCGTTCTGTTTGGTGCAGTGGCAGCGTGGCAGCCAGGCGAGAGCTCCATCGCGGAGTATCAGAAAGGCTATGGCCGCCTCTTTCATGGTGATCGCTCAGGCCGTGTTGACGAAGCACAGAAGAAGCTGATGGCCGCCATGGCGGCACTGGCGAGTTCTCACAGTGGATACAATAGTGACCAGCTTTTCTGGATGGATCCATGGAGCGCGCAAGGCCAGGCTGTGTCTGCGAAGATTCTTCCTGTTGCTCCAGCGATCCGGGTTCCGGCCGAAGAGGCGATTGAGCTTCTGCTGAAGGTGCGCCGCGATGAGACCTCTCCACGCGAACAAGAAGCGCTGGAAGCCATGGAGATGGGCGCACGCCGTATAGACTTGATCGGACTCAAATTTGAAATCGCAAATCAAATGGCGGAAGATTACGCCTTTGTTCTTCAGCATCAGGAGGACAAAGAAAATCGTTGGGCTCTGCATAACAGGCTGGACGAAATCAGTAGCATGTTTGGTCGCTGCCAGGATCTTCGCGATGGATATTCGGCTCTGAAGGATGCGTATAAGCACGTATGGCTGAGTGAGAATACACTGTATTGGCTGGAGAATGTTCTTGTGCGTTACGATCTTCGGATTCAGCTCTGGCAGGCGCGCGGAGAGCGCTTGCGCGAAGCTGTAGACGATTTTGAGCACAATCGTCCCATGCCCTCACCTGAAACGCTGGGCTTGCCCGTTGTTGTGCAAGGCAGCGCCAAGTAGTTCATGGCATGAAAGGCATCCAGCAAAATCCGGTGCACAAAAGTGCAGTGGCTGAAAGATGTGCTCCGCTCGCTCGGAAGAAGAAAGAAAGGATGCAGAATGAGGTCTGGTGTGCAGGGAAGGGGACAGTATTGCCGCAGGCATTTCATGCAGCTCTGTAAGCTGAGTGTTCTGGTAGTGAGCACGCTCGGAGTGAGTTGCGGTGCCATTGCTCGTGCGCAGAACTGCACTGAGGCCGAGATCGTCGTATCCTCCACGTCTTCAAGTCATGAACGGGAAGCCGTGCGCATGTTGCAGGAAGAGGTTCAGATGCGGACAGGCAATAGCTGGTTCCATCGTGCGCATGTTAGCGCGGACTCTGCACCGTGTCACATGATCGTAGGTGTCGAATCAGAGATAACCTCCCTGTTGCCTGCTCCTATTCGTGCAAAGCGCATTGCCCCTCCAGATGTCCCCGAAGCATACAGTCTGCAGGTAATTTCGAGGAAGGATCAGCACTTCATCCTGATTGAAGGCAGAGATGAACGCGGCGTGCTGTATGGTATTGGCGCTTTGCTGCGTAAGCTTGAACTCAGCAAAGGACGCGCATGGCTGGACCAGCCACTCCGTGTGCGCAGTGCGCCGCAGAAGGCAATCCGGGGTCATCAGTTGGGGTACCGTGCAAAAAATAATACCTACGACGCATGGAACCTGCAGCAGTTTGAAGAACAGATTCGCGATCTGGCGATCTTTGGCGCCAATACCATTCAGCTCATCGCGCCCCTTTCAGACGATGCTCCTGCGAGCCCCCTCTTTCCTGCTTCAGCCGATGAAACTCTGATGGGGATTGCGCGCATCCTCGATCAATACGGCTTGAATTGCAGCCTCTATTATCCGGAGATGGAGGCTGATTATGCAGATCCAGGGTCTGTTCAACGGGAGTTGAAACGCTTTGAAGACTTGGTGCGTCGTATGCCCCGCATGGATGAGTTGTGGGTTCCAGGTGGCGATCCAGGCCACACCGCGCCGGAGCTTTTGTTGCCGTTGGTTGAGAAGCAAGCTGTAATCTTGCACCGTTATCATCCGAAGGCGCGTGTCTACATCTCGGCTCAGGGAATGAATGCGGCTCAATACAGCATGTTCTACCACCTGCTGCAGACGCCGCCTGCTTGGCTTACTGGCGTCTTCTTCGGCCCACAGTCGCGCGACAGTTTTGAAACACAGCGTGCTCATTTGCCCATAACTCTGCCTCTTATCTTCTATCCCGATATTGCCCACACCATGCATGCCGAGTTTCCAGTGAAGCAGTGGGACCCTGCCTTTGCGTTGACGGAAGGCCGCGAACCGGTGAACCCTCGGCCTGTAGATGAAGACATCATCTATCATCATTTTTCGACGATCCAGCAAGGGTTCATCACCTATTCAGAGGGCGTGAACGACGATGTCAACAAGATGCTTTGGACACAATGGGGTTGGGACGATGCGCTTCCCGCGACTGTGATTCTGCAGGACTATGCTCGCTACTTTATTGGTCCGTCCCAGGCACATGGATTCGCCGAAGCACTTTTAGGCCTGGAAAAGGGATGGCGTGGTCCACTTGCTCAGAATGTGCAGATTCCGCGAACGCTACATGAGCTTGACGCGATGGAAAAACAAAATCCATTGCTTGCAGAAAACTGGCGTTTCCAGATGGCGCATTATCGTGCGGTGTACGATGCGTATCTGCAAGAGCGGTACGCTGCTGAAAGTCGTGTCCAGCAAGAGGTGTTCCAGCTTCTGCAACACGCAGATCCTGCGCAAGTCGCGAGCACGCTGCACCAAGCAGACATGGCTCTGACTTATCGTTTGCCTCAGCATGTGATCGAACTGCGCGAACGTGCCATGTCGCTCGGTGGCACCCTGTTTCGTCTCATTGGACTGCAGTTGAGTACTCGCCATTACGGTGCTTCGAACTGGGAGCGTGGCGCCAACCTTGATCGCATCGACCTTCCGCTGAACGATGGCGTGTGGCTACATCGCAAATTGCAAAGGATTACCGCACTTCCAGAGCAGGAGCAATGGAATGCCTTGAAAGAGCTGCAGGCGGTGTATGAAATCCCGGCGAATGGATTCAAGGATGATCTGGGTAATCCATGGGCTGAACCTCACCTTGTGCAAGGAGCCGCCTACATGGATGACCCTGAGATGTATCGTCAGGCGATCGATGGCGTCTCGGATCATACTCCACTCGAAGGATGGCGCTGGGCTGAGTTAACTTACGCAGAATCGCTTTACGAAGCACCTCTTTCTGTGCGCTACAAGAACTTGAGTCCTACTCGGCACTACCGAGCCCGCGTGGTATACGCTGGCGAAGATTATGCGCTGCCACTACGGATGGTTGCCAATGGAGCGATTGAACTGCAGTCATTTACCCCGCGTAAGGGCAATCCCGCTGTAGTCGAATATGATCTCCCATTTGAAACAATGCAAAGTGGCCAATTGCTGCTCGAATGGTGGCGGCCAGAGGGGTTGGGAGGCAGTGGTCGGGGGAGACAAATTGCAGAGATTGTTCTCTATCCAATCGAGGAGAAGACAAATCAAAATCCCTGACGCAAAGTGTGATTGGCACTAGAGGCTGTTATTAACCTTGATCCTTTGTTTGCATTGTAATGAGAGGATGGTCGTTCGCTGCGTGACGATTGAGTCATGGATGCTTCCCGTCGGCGTGGCTATCAAACCGATGTGACAGATGAGGAACGGGCGTTTGTGGCTCCCTATCTGGCGTTGTGCCGTGAAGACGCG
>Ga0207738_100037_pt1 | contig 31612 bp, 27 predicted proteins | sample LuqExpMetagenom9_FD_187767 | JGI IMG/M metagenome (GOLD analysis project Ga0207738, IMG submission 187767) | Tropical forest soil microbial communities from Luquillo Experimental Forest, Puerto Rico - Sample 9 (SPAdes) | ecosystem: Environmental > Terrestrial > Soil > Tropical forest ... | reverse complement strand
GCGGATACCGATCTGGATGGGCGGGTAGAAATCTGGACCTCGGATGCCGGGGTTTTTGATGGACTGGACGGGTTGCGTCCGGTGGCCTTCGACTTTGCGCCGCTGGTGGTGCTCCGCTTTGAGCAGCAGAAGCTGGTGGATGTGGCGGCGGAGTTTCTGCCGGCGTTTGACAAGCGTATCGAAGAGGTACGTGCCAAGCTGGATCCGGCTGCGCTGCAATTATTCCGCCAGAGCGATGGACGGCTGGCATCGATTCGCGCCGAACAGCTTAGCCAGTTGCATGACCTGCTGACCACCAAGGTGAAGGCGCTGGAGATTATTTCGAGCTACATGTGGAGCGGGCGCATGCAGGAGGCCAACAAGGCAATTGAGGAGCTTTGGCCGGCGTTGGATCAGGAGCGTATTCGCGGTGTGCTGGTGGATTTACGTGCGCGCGGGTTGCGGGCGCAGGTGGATGCCGTTTCACCCGGGATCCAGGGCAAACTGCGCAAGATGAAGATCTATCAGGCGCGTCCCGAGCGGGATATGGGCGCACTGCCGCCGAGCATGAGCGGCACCGGGCGCGCTGGATTGACGATGGTGGAGATGGGAGAGCGGGCGGTTGAGGAGCAGGTTGAGGTGAATCCCTCCACAATTGAAATGGACGTGCCGCTGCCGGAAGATCCCGAGCAAGCCCGCGCATTGCCTTCCAGGGTCAAGGTCCGGTTGCTGATCGATGCCGCGGGAAAAGTGCGGAAGTTCCAGGCATTGGGCGACCCGGTGCCGGAGCTGGAGGCGGCCTGGGCTCGATGGAAGTTTATCCCGGCCTACCGCAGTGGCCATCCCGTGGCTTGCTGGCTGGACATGAAGATATCGCCGCTCCGCTGACCGGGCGGCATCTGGAATTTCAAAAGTAAGTGTTTGGGCCCAAGCTGGATTTCGCTGGTTTCAATCCGTTCCCGAAAATTCTTCCGTTAGTTGGAGGAGTCCCCATGGAGCAACAAGGGTTCCAGCGTTTCTGCAGGATGATTCTGGTTCTGGTGGTGTGCATGTTCGCCGCCACCGGCTGCAAGACCTCAACTGATGCCCGAGCGGCGGCCATGCAGTTGACGGCTACGGCCAAGGCGCTGGGCGATTACTACATCGCCCTGGAAAGCATGGTGGAGAAGAGCGACCAGCTCTATACGCTGCAGGAGGCACTGGGCGGCGCAGGCTACGATGCGGAAACGCGCCAGCATGTGCTGAACGTGAAGAGCGAGATGGGCAAGCGCGCCGCGCTGTCCCGCACCTTCATCTCCATTGCGGCGTCGTTTGCCGGCCTGAGCGGATCCACGGCGGCAACCGACGTGCCGGCCTCGGCTGCCAAGCTGGAGGCGCAGGTGGAGTCGCTCAAAGTCACCGGCACGCTTAGCCAGAACCAGCAGAGCCTGATGAAAGGCGCGCTGGAGTTGTTTGTCCGGGCGGTGCAGGAACACAAGGAGCGCCAGGCTGCGGCCGCCATCGACAGCTTTACCGGCGCGCTGGTGCAACTGGTGGCGAATGAGGCAGGGCTCTATGATTCGTTGGGCAGCCAGTATGCCACACTGGCCCAGGCGGTGGCCTTGAGCCAGATCAGAAAGGGGCGCGTGGATCCTGCCGCGCTGCTCAAGCCGGCGTTCGAGCCCTTCAGCCTTACGGCGTTGCCTGCCGACCAGGAACTGCGGGAGCAACTGCGCCAACCGATGGAACAGCAGATCGCCAAGAAAGCCGCGGCCATCGAGTCCGGCCAGAAAGAGGCCACGATGGCATTGAACGCCTCGCTGCTGGAGATGGCGCAGCGCGTTCATCGGGTGGCCACTGATCAGCCGCTGGCTATTGATACCACTCCGCTGACCCTGGAGATTGTGGAAGCCTGGGCGGCCAAGATCGTTGCGCTCTAAGGAGGCCTTCCATGACGGATGTTCAGCAGACGCTTCTGGCAACGTACAAGACGCTGCAACTACAGGAAGGCATGCTGCGGGCGGCTTGCAGCATTGAGCAGGCCAAGGTGCTGGATGAAAACTACAGCGCGGCACGCAAGGCTTACTGGGAGTACATGGATCGCGCATTCCAAAACAACGACGCGGAAGTGGAAGCGCTGGCCGTGCAACTGAATGCGGTGAATGGCGAGTTGAGCCACTCCCTGGAGCAACTCAACAATATCAACAAGGTGCTCGAGAAAATCTCCGCTGCGCTGGCGTTGGGTATCAAGCTGGCGGCACGCGCCGCGGTCCTGTGAGAGTGCGCTCGTGGAATGGCCTTGGCGCAGATGCTAAAATTCCTGCGGATTCCAGGAAAGGAACTGCTTCAATGCTTGTTGCCGCCCGCACTCTACGCTGTGTTCTGCTCTCTGCAGTCTGTGTCCTGCCGGTTGCCGGTGTGACCGCGCAATCCATCAACATGTTTCCGCCCAACGCGGAGACGCGCTGGACCCGTGTGGCTATTCCCGCAACCGATCCGCTAACCAGCGTGCAGCAGTGGCACATTGATGCTGCGCGCGGGGTTATCCATTGCGATGGCAATGGCGGCCATGACTGGCTGCGCTTCAATCAGGAACTGGGCAATTTTGATTTGAGCGTCAAGTGGCGCTTTGTGCCCAAGAGCGGCGACGTGAAGTACAACTCCGGCGTCTTCTTCCGTTCCAGCGAAGATGGCTCCACGTGGCATCAGGCGCAGACCAAGCTGGATGGCGGGTATCTGTTCGGATTGACGCCGCGCCATGGGCAGTTGACCAAGTTCAACCTGAGCAAAGAGATGGTGGAGAACCGCGTGAAGCCCGCCGGCCAATGGAACATCTACCGCATTCGCTGTACTGGTGGGCATTGCACGTTGGCTGTGAATGGCAAGGTGGTGAACTCCGTGGACCTGGAAGTGACCAAGGGATACGTGGGCCTTGAAGCAGAGGGCGCGGAGATCGAGTTCAAGGATTTCCGCTTGAAACAGATGAAGTAGCGAACGCATCTGGAGCGAAGGCGGCTTGCGCTGACGCAAGCCGCTGCTTCTCATCCCAGCGGATAGCGGCCGGCTTCGACGACTGCACGCGCCACCTGACGCTGAAGCTCCACCAGATTGGCTGGCTCCATGCGCGCCAGCCGGCGAAGGATGGCCAGTTGGGTGCGGAACTCATCGCCTGCGGCGCTGGCGGAGAGAACCAGACGCGCGGCCTGCGTTGCAATCTCCAGACTACGTTCGGCCAGCAAGCCGGTCATGGCTTGCGTTAGTTTGGCCATGGTTTTGCTCCCCAGTTTGCGGGCGCGGAGCAACGCAGACTCCAAGGCATACGCCTCGATGATCATGGCGGAAAGCGCGCCCATGATCTCCTGCTCCTCTTCCAACTTGCTCATGAAGCGCTGGCTGGCCACGCCGGCGGCAAACAGGGTGATCTGTTTGACTGCTTTCAAGGTTTTGACTTGGTGAGCCAACGGGCCGGCGTTCTCGTCTTCCAGCTCAAAGCTGGGGGGCTGCATGGCCTCGTCCAAGGTGCGTTGGATGGCGGCCATCAGGGGCAATTTGCCCTGCAGAGCGCGTTTCAGCATCCAGCCGGAAACAATGAGCCGGTTGATCTCGTTGGTGCCTTCAAAAATACGGTTGATACGCGCATCGCGATAGAGGCGCTCGGCGGGAAAGTCTTCCACGTAGCCGTAACCGCCCATGGTTGCCACCAGTTCGTCGGCAGCAAACTGGTTCATCTCCGAGCCGTAGACCTTGAGGATGGAGCACTCCACGGTGTACTCGGTATAGGCTTCGTTGTCGGTGATGCCGCCAGCCGCAAGACGCGCATCGATCATGCCCGCGGTGCGGTAGACCATGGATTCGGCGGCGTAGAGGCGGGCCGCGGCCTGGGCAATCTTTTCCTGGATCAGCCCGAACTCGGCGATGGGTTTGCCGAAAGCTTTACGCTCACGCGCATAACGGGCCATGTGATGGACGGAGAGCCGGGCAAAGCCGACCGTGGCCGCGCCCAGCTTGAAGCGACCCACGTTCAGCACACCAAAGGCGATGCGCGCGCCTTTGCCGGCTTCGCCCAGCAGGCTTGTGGCCGGCAGCAGGCAATCGGTCAACACTAGCGGGCAGGTGGAGGAACCACGGATGCCCATCTTGTGCTCTTCCGCGCCAACCTTCAGCCCGGGAGTTCCGGGTTCCACCAGGAAGGCGGAGAACTTTTCTTCGGCAGTTGCCGGGTCCACGATTTTGGCAAAGACGGTGTAGAGTCCGGCGATGCCGCAGTTGGTGAGCCATTGCTTCTCGCCGTTCAAGCGATAGCCGCCCTCCGGTTCCAGGGTGGCGCGGGTGCGCACGTTCATGGCGTCGGAGCCGGAACTGGCCTCGCTCAAACCATAGGCCCCAATCCGCTCACAGGTGGCCAGGGCGGGCAGATAGCGCTGCTTTTGCGCTCCGGTTCCGAACCAGAGGACTGGAAGCAGGGCAATGCCGGTATGCGCACCAAAGGCGGTAGAGAAGCTGGCCAGCATGGCGATTTTGTCGGTCACCAGCGTGGAGCTGACTTTGTCGAGCCCCAATCCGCCATACTCCTCAGGGATGTCAACGGCGGCAAAGCCCTCCTCGGCGGCCTGACGCAGCAGACGCTCCATTGCGCCGGGCTCGCGACGTTCGAGTGCTGGGATGGCGGGTTCAATCCGCTCGCGGGCAAAGCGCTCTGCCGCGGCGGCAATCTGCCGCTGCTCCTGGTTCAGATCTTCCGGGGTGAAAACCTCTTCCGCCTGGCGTTCTTCCACCAGAAATGCTCCGCCTGCCGCCGCCACAATGCCGCTTGCCACGTGCCTGACCTCGCTGTTCCGACTGAGCCCAAAGTATCGCAGCGGCAGAGGTGGGAGCAACTCCTTCCTGTATTCATTGAGTGGGCGGTACCGTTTGAGAACCGCCTGCTAGCAAGTAGAAGATCCAATGTATTTCATTTTCTGAACAAAAAAGGCGGTGTAGTGCGGAGAGGTGTTTAGAATGGGGGCATTCCACCGGAGAGCCTAAAATGAGAATTCTCAGCGTACGTCTGCTGGTAGTTTTCTCTCTGCTGCTCGCGGCACTGAGCGCTGAAGCAGAAGATAGTTCCACAAGAACGGTCACCATAAAAATCCAGAATGTTGGAGTTGATCCGCATCAACCGGTGGCGAACGTGCGGGTGACGTTGTACGCACTAGAAACTGGTCAACCGCTGGCAACGTGGAAGACGCTACGCAAAATCGAGACCAATCGGGAAGGTGTTGTTGTCATCAATTTCCCTGTTGCGAGCCTGCGGGGAGGAGTCCCTTCCGTACGCATTAGCGGTGCAGACGGCTTGGTAATTTATGAACCGACAGATGGTCAATTGGACCGCGTTGGCGAGAATCTGGTTATCAATCTTCTGCCGCGCGGTTCGAGACTTTTGTTCAAAACCCCGCAACAGATTGAGGCGCTTGTGCGCCGGTTGTCGGCGCAAAACTCATTGCTAATGCAGGAGAAGAAGGATTTGAAGGGAGCGCTGACTGCGCTGCAAAATGCCGGGCAACGACCGGTACAAAGCAAGGAAGAGCAACTTTCACCGAGCGATCTGCTTGCCGCGCAGGAACAGGCTTTAGCCGACGATTATGGCATAACACCTGATGAGTTGCGGGCGCACATGCATGCGTGGGCTATCGATGTCGAGGCGCATAAGGATTCGACCAATCGCGATCGGCTGGCGCTTGCAGAGTTTAATTTGAAGCATTACGAACAAGCCGGCGAACAGTTTATCGATGCATATCGGGCCAAAAGAGCCGCACGCGTGATTAAAGATGAAAGGCTCCGATTGGAAGCGGTCAGCGATTTGAAAGACCGGGAGATATCTGTCGAACAGGCAGTCCATGCATTTTTGCTGAACTCAAATTTCCATAAGGCGCAAAGCGCATATGAAGAGTTTGCCAGTGATGCCGGTGAAACGTATCAGCACTTTCGAAATGACGATACGCTGTGGGAGTTCTGGATAGATGCTCGGGTCCGCGCGGCCCAGATGGAACTGACCAATGCCAGCCGGGAGACGTCCGAGACGGCGCAAAAGCTTTATGCCATAGGCATGGAGCATCTTGAACAGACTCTTATGGATCTGGCAGCAGGGGAGAATGTCGCCAGGAAATTGCCCAGCGCCCGTGTTCGAAAACTGCTTGGAACCGCGTACTACGACCGAGCCCTTCGTGCGCCTAAGGGGGAAAGTCTCTCACTCTATAAGCGTGCCGCCGAACAATTCAGGCAGGCGTTTCAGTTATTCTCTCCGAGCGAACAGGAAGAGGAGTGGGTGCTGACGGGCACAGAGTTGCTTTATGCGGATAGCGAGATCGTCAAACTAACGGATGGCAAAGGGACGAGTGAGTTTGGAGAAGAGGCAATTAAGACCATCCACGCAATGCTCAAGGTGGTTATTGCAGATCCAGAAATGAGCGGAATGGCGGCAGAATTTCGCAAGATTGATGAAGCGGTTACATCTGCGGAGAACGGCAAGCTGAATGAGGACGAGATTGCACGCGTAGTTATCGAGCGAGGTCGTGCTCTTTGCCAGACGTTGAAGGAAAAAATCGCCACGATCGAAGACCGGCATGAGTGGGCCCAAGCGCATATAACTCTGGCTGAAAATATGCGCTCGCTCTACAAGAATCAGACGATTCCACAAGAGGCGGTACGGGAAATCGCGGACGCCTATCGAAACGCACTTACCGTATTGCGTCTTGAGACTGACCTGGAACTGTGGGCAGACGCGGAACTCAATTTGGCGACCACGCTGCTGGAACTTGCCGACGAAGCAAAGAGCGAAGAAACGGCGGCAATCTATTCAGAATCAGAGGCCGCATTCCAAAACGCCTTGATGTACTTCAAGCGGGATGTGGATGCAAACAATTGGGCTCTTGCTCAGGGAGGAATGGCGGAAGTGCGGTATTTCCGAGCGGCCTATGTCGAGGGAGCAGAACAGGACCGCCTGGTGGAGAAGGCTATAGAAGGTTTTCGGAATTCCATGGCGGTATGGAGTGAAACTGATCATGGAGAGCAGTGGGCGCTTTCTGCGGCTTATCTTGGCGAAATCTATCTTACGCAGTCGCGTATGGACGATAGGACCGATGCCAAAGAGCTGGTAGATCAAGCTCGGAATCTTCTGAGCCGCTCGTTACGAATTGACGGGGACAGCATGGTGGCACTTGAATCCGCGATGCCGCTGGCTCATGACATCGACTTCAATTTTGCGGAAGCTCGCCGACTGGCGGAGCATATGGTCGAGGCCAGACCGAATCCGGTGGAATGGATCAATGCCGCTGAGGCTCGGTTTACCGATGGCGATTTCGCCTCGTGCATCGAGGCAGCGGGACAGGCGGCAGGAGGCGGTGTGCCGCCCGGCTTGCTGTTGGCGCGGGATGTGGTGCAGGCGGCATGCAATTGGGGAAAGGGCCAACAAAAGGAGGCTGCCAGATTGCTGAATGCCATCGATCCAGCTACGTTGGTGGCTAAGTTCTGGAACGCGACAGGTGATCGGCACTACCTTGCAACAGCCAACGGCTTTCGGAAGGGGCGATCAGAATGGATAATGCTGTTTGGCGCTCTGGAAAATGGCAATAAGGCTCAGATGCAGCAGGCAATTGCGGCACTGGTACAGATGAGGTAGGTACAGGGAGATTGGATGTTACGTTACGATGTATTTCTCAGTTATTCCCGCGCCGACACTGAGCGGGTGCGGCCGTTGTTGGAGGGGCTTCGCAAGAGGGGATATAGTGTTTTCTTTGATGTCCAGTCGATTGAGCCAGGTTCCGTCTGGAAAAACCGCCTGGAACGCGCGATACGAAGTTCCCGTACGCTGATTTTGTGCTGGTCAGACGAAGCGCGGTCTTCGGATTACATAACATTTGAGTATTCCCGGGCCGAATCGTTGGGAAAGCCGATTTTCCCGTGGCTGCTGGATCACGCACCATTGCCGGCAATGCTGGAACTGCAGGGGATTACGGATACAGATGGCGATCACGTGGCGGAAAAACTGCTGCCTTTTCTTGGAATGAACGTCCGCTTCCGTCGTAGGATTGCGATGTCGATTGCAATGCTAGTGGCGATTTTATGTGGTCTTGCTCTTTGGCTTGGGATACGTCCGGTTCCGCCACAGCCGTGGGTGCTTCAGGGGGAAGTTCACGACCACGACACACACCTTGGCCTCGAGGGAGTTCGAGTAGATATCGAAGCGTCAGGACGCCATTTTACTGCCTATACGGGAGCAGACGGCCACTATCGGTTACAGATGCCCGGTCCACAGCCGGCTACTGTCAATCTGGAATATCGCAGAGAGGGGTATTCGGGAGACAGAACCTTCAACTGGGATGTGACGCAGTTCGATTCAACAGATCTAAAACTACTGAACAGTACCAGTCGATGAACCTCTCATTGTCCATAAGTGGGGAATGCGCTCTGTGATGGCAAAGCGGACGGGTATCTGCGGTGTATGAGCGCAGAAGGCTGACTCAATCGGCAGGCTTCTCTCGTGGTGGCACTGCGGTAGCTGCCGATTCGCGTACAATTCCACTAGCAATCGTGGAGGCTTTTCCGTTGTTGGCCGTTCTTCGTCACCGTATTTTGCCCGCTGCCGCGCTGCTGGCGCTTACCCCCTTGCACGCTACCGCTCTTGCGGCTGTATCCTCCAACGGCTTGCGCCGCTATTTTCACGCCCAGTATGCTGACCAGACCTTCAAGGGGCTCTATCACTGGAACTGGTTCGATCTGACGCTGCTGGTTCCGTACTTCTTCGTCATGGTCGTGCTGAGCATCTATGGCATTCACCGCTATACGATGTGCTACCAGTACTTCAAGTTCCGGAAGAACTACAACCCTAATCCGGTCAATACTTTCGACGAACTGCCCCGGGTCACCATCCAGCTCCCCATGTTCAATGAACAGTTTGTGGTGGAGCGGCTGGTGGAGGCGGTTTGCGCCATGGACTACCCGCGCGAGAAGCTCGACATCCAGGTGCTGGACGACTCCACCGACGAGAGCCAGCATGTGGCTCGCGAAATTGTGGATCGCTACGCCGCGATGGGCAACCCGATTACCTATATCCACCGCACCAACCGGCATGGCTTCAAGGCCGGCGCTTTGGACGAAGGCCTGAACGTGGCCAAGGGCGAGTTTGTGGCCATCTTCGATGCCGACTTTGTGCCGGGTAAAGACTGGATCATGAAGGTGATCCACCACTTTGCCGAGCCCGACGTGGGCATGGTGCAGACCCGCTGGACCCATCTGAACCGCGATTACAGCCTGCTGACCAAGATTGAAGCCATCCTGCTGGACGCGCACTTTGTGATCGAGCACGGCTCCCGCGTGCGCACCGGCGAGTACTTCAACTTCAACGGTACGGCGGGCATGTGGCGTCGTAAGGCCATTGCAGATGGCGGCGGCTGGCAGCACGACACGCTGACCGAGGACACGGACCTCAGCTACCGCTCGCAGATGGCTGGCTGGCGCTTCAAATATCTGCCGGAGGTGGAGTGCCCCTCTGAGCTGCCCATTGAGATGACCGCCTTCAAGACCCAGCAGGCGCGCTGGGCCAAGGGCCTGATCCAGGTTTCCATCAAGCTGCTGCCCACCATCTTCAAGTCCGGCATGAGCCGCAAGCGCAAGATCGAGTCGGTGTATCACCTGACGGCCAACATCGCCTATCCGCTGATGGTGATCATGACGGCGTTGCTGGTGCCGTCGATGATCTGCCGCTTCTATCAGGGCTGGTTTCAGATGCTGTTGATCGACGTACCGCTGTTTGGCGCGTCCACGGCTTCCATCGCCGTCTTTTATGCGCTTTCGCAGCGCGTGCTCTACCCCAAGACGTGGAAGAAGTGCCTGCTGTATCTGCCCATGCTGATGGCCATCGGCATTGGGCTCACGGTGACCAACTCCAAGGCGGTGATGGAGGCTATCTTCGGTGTGCAGAGCGCTTTTGTGCGTACGCCCAAGTTTGCGGTGGCCAAGAAGGGCGAGAAGTCCAAGGCCAACAAGTATCGCAAACGGCTGAAGCTGGCTCCCTACATCGAATTGCTGCTAGGTGCGTGGTTCATGGCGGCTATTCTCTACACCTTCACGAATCACAACTTCTTCACCGCGCCGTTCCTGATTCTGTTCGTGGTTGGCTTCTGGTATACGGGCTTCATGAGCATCTTCCAGGGCCGCTTTGATCGTTTCAAGTTTGGCCGCAACAAGGACGAAGAAGAGACCAGTCCACGGCCGTTTCCGGTGGGTGTATAGGCTGGTTGGGGTGCATCGCACGGCAGGGGCGGAAGGTTCTCTTCCGCCCCTTTGCTTTTCCAGCGGGCTCCCTCTGCACGCTGAGCGGGAATCGGTCTACACTGGAACCCATGGCCACACTTCCTGCGATTGAACTGCTTACCGTTGCCAACTTTGACGAGCTGGATGCGAGGATGCAACGCACCGCTCCCTGGTTCACGATGTTTCTTGCCTGGGAATCGCCCAACACCGATCCCGAGTTTCTGGCCGAACGCTTGCGGCCGCTGGTGGATAACGGGCTGGTGTACTTCTGCGCCTGGGGCGAAGGTTCGGAAGCGATGCACGACGCTGTGGACCAAATTGTTTCAGAGCGCGAGCAGGCAGGCTGCTGCCTGTCCACCAACGTGATGAGCAGCTCGCATCCGGACGAGACACTGGGCGAGGCGCTAACCTTCTTCAATGAGCACGCGCTGCCATCCGATCCCGAGGTGTTTGCCAACTTCTCGCGCTATGCGGTCGCCATCGGCAACGATGAGTTTTCCCGCCGCCTCCGCCAGGCGTTGATGCGGCAGGGGATTAACGGATAGCCGAATCTTGAAGACTGGGAGAGTAAGAAATGCCACAACGCACGCTCTTGTGGATTTTATTGCTAACGCTCACGAGCGCTTACTTCCTTGCTGCTCAGGACGTTCAATGGGTGGCTCCGTTGCGTGCGCAGGAAAAGGCCGATGCACTGTTTGTAGCTTCTGTTCCAGCCCTCGGAGAAAAAGACGAGTCAGGAATGCCAGCGCTGGCCACACTGGATCCCGTAGCCTTTCTCGTGAAAGGTCAATTGCGAGGCTGCTATAAGATTGCTCCCTCTGCTACCGAGGGGGCGGAGCCAGAGGCCGTTGATAAAGCGTTGAAAGCCTTCTATGCTCAAGGCCTCCGTTACGATCTCTGGTCCGGAGGCGCGCTGTGGGGTGTTGCGTCCGTCACCAAGTCTTGCATGGAAGAACTGGGCAGTGGCACTGCTGATCTGGAGGGGTGCTTTGAGCCACGCTCCCTGAAAGGATTTGCCTCGCAGGTAGCCTTCAAGGGGCTTTCATGGACCGGCCCAGCACTTACCGCTACACACGCCAATGACAGGCGCACAGCTACAGCGGCGGAAAAAGAGAGCTTTCTTGAAGGGGCTTCGCGCATCTACGCCGAGCATCATGTGCCGGTAAAGCCCAACAGCATTCATGTGTCGCGCGTGGTGCATACGCGGCTGCGCGCCGATGCTGAGGCGCTGGCTGCCAACATGATCGTGCAGCTGGCCGACACGAAGCCGCTGACCGTACATAACTATCGTATGCTCCTGGTATTGGAGGGTGCAGGGGATGGCTGGTATCCGGTTCTGGTTCAATTTCGCCGGGGGATTCTTACGATGGAGAATGAAACGGAGATGCCCAAGGGCGGCACACTCGTTCCGGAAGAAGCTTCCATCGATCGCGAAGTGTTTGTGGACAGTCTTCCACTCTACGCGGATGAGTCGGACGCCATTGTCACGATGCACGAGTACTACGAAGATTGGGCGTATTCGCTCTATAGACGCGTGGGCAATGCATATAAGCTGCAATACACCGGCTGTGGCGGCGGAGTGTAGTCCGCTCTTCGCGTTTGTCGCCTCCCGCTCCCACGCGCGACAATAGCGGAATGATCCGCTTGCGCCGTTTCCCGCTCTTCCTCCTGCTGGTTCTTGTTGCTGCCACCTCGCTCTCTGCTTTGGAGAAGCAGCCTGCCGCGACCTATCACACGCGCCGTGTGGCGTTGGGCGCCAAGCTTAAGGGCGGCGTGGCTGTTCTGTTTGCCGCCAAGGAGCCGGTGCTGGACTTCATGGCCTATCGTCAGGACTCTGACTTCTTCTACCTGACGGGATGGACGGAGCCGGGAGCCGCGCTTCTGGTGGCCGCTGATCCCTACCGCGAAATTCTGTTTCTGCCCACCCGTAATCTGCGTTTGGAGCAGTACACCGGTGTGAAGCTGGACGCCGCCACGCCGGAGGTGACCAAGAAAACCGGCGTGGATGCGGTGATGCCCATGAGCGCATTGCCCGCGGTGCTGAACGAGATGATGGCCAAGGATCGCAAGCTGATCCGCAACCTCTGGGCTCAGCCTGCCAGCGCCGAGGCCACGGCTCTGGCCAGTTTTGTCGCTACCACGCTGGGCCTAGACTCCGCGTTATCCACGCGCGACGTGACCGCACCCGTGGCGGAACTGCGCCTCATCAAGGATGCGGGTGAGATCGCGTTGATGCGCAAGGCGGCTGATGCCTCCGTGAAGGCGCAACTGGAGGCAATGCGGTTGCTCAAGCCCGGCAGTACGGAGCTCTCCGTGGCGGCACGCATGGGTGTGGCCTGGGCCGATGGTGGATGTGAGCGGCCCAGCTACGCGCCTATCGTCGGCTCCGGACCGAACTCCACCGTGCTGCATTATTCAGAGAACGCGCGCACGATAAAGGATGGCGATCTGGTGGTGATCGATGCCGCCTGTGAGTACTCCATGTATGCCGCGGACATTACCCGTACGCTACCGGCGAATGGACGCTTCACCGATCGGCAGCGGGAGATCTACAACATTGTGTTGAACGCGCATAAGGCGGCCATGGAAGCTTTTGTGGTGGGCAAGTCGACCATCAATGACTACCTGCACCAGGACCCCAGCTCGCTCGACTCCGTGGCGTACAACTACATCAACACGCATGGCAAGGATCTGCATGGGCAGCCGCTGGGCAGGTACTGGCTGCACGGTATGGGGCACATGATCGGCATCGATGTCCACGATCCGGCGGGCTATCCGGCGGTGTTGAGGCCGGGGATGGTCTTTACCATCGAACCCGGCGTCTATATTCCCGAGGAACAGATCGGCGTGCGCATCGAATGCCACTTCCTGGTGGGCGAAGACGGTAAGCTGGTCGATCTGGATGCAGCCCTGCCACATACCGCCGAAGAGGTGGAAGCGGCCATGCGGGGGAAGTAGCAAGGCCGCGAGTTGGCGGACGTGCAGAAGTTGCACTTGCCGAGAGCGCAAAGATAGCCGGACGTGTTTGCTGGACGGAGTGATGTATGGACGAATGGGATCAGACAGTCCCGGATGAGGTGCCTGCGGTGAAGCGCGCAGATGGCGAGCAGCAGGAAGCAGCCGTCGGGCTCGCAGGCATTACAGAGGCCTTCCGGCTGCAACTGATAGCCTGCCTGGAAGAAGCGCAGCAGGGCCGCCGTGGTCTGTTTGGCGAGGTGGTAGGCGAAGAAGAAAGCGCCACTTGGCCGGAGGCTGTGCGCTTGCGTGAACTGGCCATGGCTCTGCAGAGCGTTTACGCGCAGGACGAAGAGCGCTACGCTCTTGCCGACGAGTATCTTGATCTTTGCACCATGCACGGCGAATACCACCCCGGAGAGCGCAAGCTGGCCCGCAGCTTTCTGGAGAGGATCGAACGGGGTGAGGTGGGGAACCCCACGGAGCAGACGCCATGGTAATCCTGCATGCTTTTCTTGCGCTGGCCTCGGGATTTGCCGCCCTGGTGCTGATCATGGGGATATTGACCCTTACGCTCAAAGGTCTGGTGCCAGCCTGGGCCGCCACCAGCGGTCCGGTAACGGCGGGCGGAGCGTTTATCAACATTGCGGGGTCGTTTGCAGCGGCCGCGGCGGGAGGCTATGTGACGGCCTGGCTCTCCCATCCAACGCCCATGCAGCACGTGTTGGCGTTGGCCATCGCAGTGCTGGCGTTGGCTGCGCTCAACGCCTTGCAGTCGCGCACGCAACGCCCGGCATGGTTTTTGCTGGCGTTGGTGGTGGCTGCTCCATTCGGCGTGTTTGCTGGAGGCATCATCTGGCTGCGCGTGGCGGGAATCCTGGGCTAGAGCAACGCAACGCCAGCAAGCGCTATTCGTCGCTATCGGCGTAGTAGCCCTGGCGCGCCTCAACGCGCAGATTCTTCCTTTTGCTGCTTACCTGCAGAAGGCGATAACCGGGAAGTGCGTTGGCTTCAGGCTTGTAAGCCAGGCTGTACTGGCTGCGCAGGTCGCGTCCAATCTGAGCAAAGATGTCGCTGAGCACCACCTTCTTGCTCACCTCAAACAAGGCGCCGCCGGTTTCGGCAGTCAGAGCTTCCATGTTCTTTTTGCCTTGACTGCGGTCGGGCGCGCCTCCGCCACCAGGGCCGCCACTTCCGCTTCCTCCTCCGCCTGGCCCGCCCTGATCGGGGCCCTGGCCACCACCACCTCCCGGACCGCCCATGGGCCCGCCTCCTGGAATCCCCGGTATTCCGGGAATGCCCTGAATGCCGACCGGCAGGTTGAAACGCCGTTTGTGGGTGTCCTTGCCAAAGTCCTTGTCGACGATGCGGATGCAGTAGATGGTGACGTCGGCCTGTTGGGCGGCGCGAATGGCGCGCGACTGGCTGATCGTGCTGCCCATATCATCGCCATCGCCAAGGACGATCAGCGCTTTGCGGCCGGTACGATTTCTCAAGACCTGGTTGGAGGCGAGATAGATGGCGTCGAACAGGTGGGTGGTTCCTGATCCATCGGCATCCTGCTGACGGTTCTGGTCCGCTTCAACAGCCTTTTGTGCGTGGCGGCTGTCCTGCTGCTCAAAGCGCGGTTCCTGCTCCACGCTGTCCAGTTTGTCTAGCGCCTTGTCGAGCTGGGGCAGCGAGCCGGTCGGTTCTTGCAGCAGCTCCACCTTGCGGTCAAAGCGAACCAGAAAGGCTTCGTCCTTTTGGGGCAGAAGAACCGTGCGCAGAAAACCTCTGCTGGCCTCGCGCTCCTGGTCGATCATGCGCGCCTCGCTCGGGCTGGTGTCAACCAGAAGGCCCAGGGAGAGTGGCAGATCGTTCTCGTGGGAAAAGAAGCTGATAGTCTGCTTGCGGCCATCTTCGCTGACCGTGAAATCGTCCTTGCCCAGGTTCTGCACCAGAGCACCATTCCGGTCGCGCACGGTGGCGTAGATGTTGACCAGGCGCGCATTCACTTTGAAGTTGGCCGTCGGCTCCTGCTGTCCGTAACCAGAAGCAGCATGGCTGGCAAACCAGAAGGCCATTCCACCCAACAGAAAACGGCGGCGGTCAGGCTGTGGGTCCAGCCTGCAGGGCAGCACTTTGTGCAGGCGGCCCCAGCTAGAATTGAACATCACGCGCGAACACTCCGGTGGAGAAAACAGAATCGGTGAAGCTACCTCTTGCAAACGGAGGCACTGGATTAGACGGGCAGGCCGGAAGTGCTTGTTACACGCTGGAAAGAGCAAAGGCCGGAGCGTATGCCCCGGCCTCTGATTTGTTGCCTGTTGCGCGCGTTTACCAGCGTACACCGAAGGTGACAGGCAGCAGACTGGTTCCGGAGCCCACGGTGACGGTGCCTAGGCCGTTCGGCTGGGTGGTTACGGCCGGAGTTTCGATTTCCAGATAGCGGGCTTCAAGGAAGAGCTTCATGCGGCTGTCGCCAACGTGGCGCTGAATGCCCATGCCTCCACTCCAGCCGCCCTGGTTGGAGGAGAAGTGTCCGATCACCTGGTTAGTGGTGCCTACCGAGCAGTAGTAGTAGTCGCAGTAGTAGGCCAGCACGGGATCGGTGAAGTTGGTCACCTTGCGGTAGAAGCCGCCGCCGCCGGTCAGGTAGACGTTATAGGTGGACTTGGGGTTCAGCGTGATGATGGGCTTGGCGGTCAACGACCAGATGTGTGCGTTGCCGCCATCCGCACCGGTCTGGGCGATGATGTGGCCGGGAAGCTTGTCGTCGATGAACTCGTACTCGGCCAGCATTGTGATGTAGGGAGAGAAGCGGTATCCGGCACCCAGATTGAAGTGGCCGCCCCAACTGATGTAGTCAGCCGAATCCGGCGCGGGTGCGTTGAATCCGCCACCCACCTCAAAGGCAAGGTTGCTCCAGGGGCCGTTGTACCTGTTCGAGGCGCCACGGTAGGGAGGACGCGCATTCCGCGAAGATGCTCCGAGAGCCGCATGAGAGATTGGCAGGTCCGGCAGAGAGAGGTTGGCGATTTGCGACGAGCTATAGGTGGCCGGCTCGGTCTTGTCCGCTGATGGAGCGGCATCTTGCGCCAGCGCGCAAGCAGAGCTGACAAGCATGGCAACACCCAGAACGGCGCCACGCTGAACAAATTGTGCGAAACGTATATAGGACATGAATTTCCCAGACCTCCAGAATTGGCCACAACGAGGAGAGTTCTCAGGAACCTCCTCTCGCTGGTTTGAACCCGGCTCTTGGGGAAAGGTTGTGCGGTTGTGGAGGGGGAATAGGAACGGAGGACTTCAGGGCAGGAGAAATCTGCAGGTGGGGGGAATTTTTATTTAAGGTGGGAAAATCTTCAAATAGTGGCACAATATGCTTGAGGTGCAAAAAAATGGAGATCCAGGCACGCGTTCAAATCGGCGATAAAGGCCGGCTGGTCATTCCTGTGGAGCTGCGTGAGGCACTTGGAATCCGTCCCGGGGATAGCGTGGATATCGTTTTAAAAGATCATGAGTTGCGGATCTCTACCCGCCGGGCACGGATTCGCCAGGCACAGGAACGTGCCCGCCAGTTGATCCCTGCAGGCGTTTCGCTCGCCGATGAGCTGAGCGCCGAGCGGCGTGAGGCTGCGCGTTATGAATAGGGCGGTCTTTGATGCCTCTGCCATGCTTGCTCTGATCCAGAACGAACGCGGATCTGAACTGCTGACCGATGCGCTCTGCGATGCGGCGATTGCCAGCACTGTGAATATGGCCGAGGTCGAGGGCAAATTGATCCTGAACGGATGGGAAGAAGAGCAGGCGTGGCGAGATGCTTTGGCATGTATAGGCGAGGTTGTTCCGCAGACAGCGCGGCAGGCAAAGCTGGCTGGCGCTCTCCTTCAGAAGACCCGGCAGTATGGCCTGTCACTGGGCGACCGCTCCTGCCTTGCCCTTGCGCTGATTCTTCAGGCTCCTGTCTACACGACCGAGCGCATCTGGGCTGAGCTCAGCCTGGAAATCCCTATCCATGTGATCCGCTGAGTTGAAGCCAAAGAGAAAATTTACAGAATGACTGCAGACTCTTTAGGTGTAGAAACACACAGGCCGGAGCAGAAGCTCCGGCCTGTGGCTGTTGGACTGACTTGTTCGCTTATCCTTGCACGTCGAACTGTTCCGGGTGGAGGGTGGCGTCGCTCTTGACCAGAATGTTCTTGCCGGTAAGCTCCTCGAACTCCGAGAGCCAGGCGGCGTTGTTGCTCTTGAGCACCTTCACCGTCTCCGGGTGCACGCGCAGCAGCACGTCCGAGTTCTCGAAGTGCTTCTTCATCTTGCGCAGCTCCACGTAGATCTCGTTGGCCACCGTCACCGGGCTCTTGACCATGCCGGTTGCCTGGCAGGTGGGGCAGGGAACGGAGAGCGTACGCTCCAGCGATTGCTTGACGCGCTTGCGAGTGATGGCCACCAGACCGAAGTCATTGAACTGCAGAACCTTGGTAGGAGCGCGATCGTTCTTGAGGGCTTCCTCGAGGGCAGCCAGAACCTTGAAGCGGTTCTTGCGCTCGTCCATGTCGATGAAGTCGATGACGATGATGCCGCCCAGGTCGCGGAGGCGGATTTGGCGCACGATCTCCGGCACCGCGTCGAGATTGGTCTTGACGATGGTGTCTTCCAGGCGCGCTGACTTGCCCACGTACTTGCCGGTGTTGATGTCGATGGCCACCAGCGCTTCTGTCTGGTTGATGACGATGGAGCCGCCACTCTTGAGCCACACCTTCGAACGCAGAGCCTTGGAGATTTCGTCCTCGATGCCGAAGTGCTCGAACATCGGGGTTTCCTTGGTATAGAGCTTGACGCGGCGCACCAGCGAGGGCGAGAAGCGGTTCAGGAAGCGGACGATGCGCTCGTAGTTGGCCTCGGAATCCACCCAGATGTTAGAGAAATTCGAGCTCACCTGGTCGCGCAGAATGCGCTCGATCAGGGAGAGGTCGTGGTAGATGAGGGCGGGCGACTTGGATCCGTCGGAGCGCTGCTTGATGTCGTTCCACAGGTTCATCAGGAAGCGCAGATCGGCGCGGAGCTCTTCTTCGCTGGCACCCTCGGCTGCGGTGCGGACAATGAAGCCTCCGCTGGACTCGCCACGCTCGTGAACCAGAATCTTCTTCAGCCGGTGACGCTCTTCGTCGGAGGCGATCTTGCGGCTCACGCCCACATGCGAAACGGTGGGCATGAAGACCAGGAAGCGGCCCGGCAGAGCGATATGCGAGGTGATGCGCGCGCCCTTCTTGGCGATGGGCTCCTTGGCGATCTGGACCAGAATCTCCTGGCCGGGCTTCAGCAGGTCGCTGATCACGGGCAGGTCGCTGGTCTGCATGGAACGGCGCGAGGGGCCACGGCGGTTGCCGGGCTGCTGCTTGTCGCCACGGCCACGGCGGCCACGGCCACCACGCTCGCCACGGTCCGAGCGGCGGGGCTGCGCGGTGCCTTCCGCCTCGTCCTCTTCTTCGTCGGCGTCGTCATTGCTCAGTTGGATGGCGAGAGCATTCTTGCCGCCCTTGTGGCCAGCCAGGGTCTGCTCTTCATAGTCGTCAAGATCGGCCGGGGCAGCTCCACCCTTGCCGCGGCGTGAGTGGGAGACGGTCTCGTACTCTTCGCCTTCGATGATCTCTTCTTCCATGCGGCCGGCGCCGGGAGCATAGGAGGAAGCCTGCTTGACCTGTGCCGGAGCTTCCTTCACCGTGGACTTCTCTTCCTTCTTCTTGCCGAAGCCGAAAAGACGGAAGCCGGTGGGCGTAGCGGGATCGATATTGTGCGAAGCGGAACCCTCAGCAGGCTCGGCTTCAGCGGTCTTCTCTTCCTCTGCGTGAGCGGCGGAAGCGGGAAGAACTTCCTCTTCCAGAAGCTCCTCTTCCAGCAGGGTGGCAGACGGAGCCAGAGGCGCAACCTGTTCTTCCAGCTCTTCCACAAACTCAATCTCTGTCACGTGCGCGGCGGCGCTGGCAACGGATTCTTCGCTGGCGGCAACTTCCGGCTCAGGCTGAGCCGTGCGGCGCAGGGAAAGCGACTCGCCGGGCAGAAGACCGGAACCATCCCACTCCAGCGGAAGCTCGATCATGGTGGAGGGCTTGAAAGTGGTCAGCGGACGTACAGGAGCTGCTGGCTTGGGGGCATCGTCCACAGGCGCTCCGCCGCCATACTTGGAGAGCGATTCGCCGGGCAGCACAAAGGCTGCGGGCTCGGTCGGGCGAGGCTCAGATGCATGCGCGCGGGCGGCACGGGGTTCGCGCCGGGCGGGCTCGCGAACTGCGGGCGCTTCTACCGGTTCCTGCTCGATGACAGCGGCGGCATGCAGATCGGTGGTGGTTTCAGTTTCCGCGGGTTCGAGCATGAGCTCTTCGTTCTGCTCTTCGTTGGAGAGGGGCTCGCCGGCGGCGGACTGCGCCTGACCACGGCCGCGGCGGCCACGGCGTCCACGCCAACGGCGTCCGCCGACGGGAGCGACCTGCTCAAAGGCTTCGACGACCGGCGCTTCAGCGGCAAGGGTGGTTTCTTCGGTGACGAATTCAGCTTCCGTTGCTTCGGGAGCGGGAACGGCTTCCACACGCGGAGCGCGGGGTTGACGATCGCCACGGTCACGGCGGTTACGACCGCCTTCGCGGCCACCTTCCTGGCGCTGATCTTGACGCTGCTCCTGACGTTGTTCTGGGCGCTGTTCCTGGCGGGGCTCCGGACGAGCTTCTGAACGCTCTTCCTGACGTCCACCCTGGGAGCGAACCTCACGAGGCGGAGTGGCCGCGCCGCTGGCGGCAGCCTTTTCCAGCTCGTCGGTTTCTTCGGAGTCGTCCAACTCCATGAAGTCCGTTACATAGAGGAAGGCATCCCGTTCCAGACCGATGTCGACAAAAGCCGACTGCATGCCTGGCAGAACACGGGTGACTTTGCCGTTATAGATTGAACCGGCGAGTGTGTACTCGTTTTCCCGTTCGTAATAGATCTCGGAGAGCTGATCGTCTTCAAGAATGGCAAGCCGCGTTTCGTGCGGCGTGCTGGAGATACAAATTTCCTTAGCCATCGTACCTTTCCGGGGGGCAGCCCAAAGGGCAGACCCCGCTACGGCAGGACAGGATGGAAAGACTCAGCCGATGCAGGGTAAAGGTGGCAGAGCGGGGATAACGCGCGGGAAGCCGACGTGCCGGCGGCCGAGGCAGAAAACGCCCAAGTGGGCGGAGAACCTCGGCGGAGGTCCGTGAGGAGGAGCCGGACGAAACGTGAATTGCGGTGATCCGAGTCGAGAGAGTTTGTGGCCACCCTTGCCGCTGAATCCGGCGGGGCCGTTCTGCCGCTGGCACACACATGGACGAGCAGCGCGAACAGGCTCAGCCAAAAACGGCGTAGCGCTTCGGCGCAATCCATGCGGGCTTGATTCCACCAGGGGCAATCCCGTCTCTCTATGCTCATAAACCCTAACCTGCCGGTTGAGGCCCATCCGGACCAACCGACAACTTGATTGAGAGAACCTCCTGCGGAAGGGGCAAAGCCCACGCTCGACAGGAGCGGAACTTACTGTTGAGCCAACCCGGAAAAACTACCGGGAGGCCTCAGTTCACGAACCGGCGCATACGGACATTCATCGCCGCACCCAACGCCAAGAAGGTGAACAGCACCGAAGACCCGCCGTAACTCATGAGCGGCAAAGGGATTCCGGTGACGGGCATAAAACCTATGACCATGCCGACGTTGACCGCGATCTGGAAGGTCAACACAGCCACTGCCCCCATGATAATCATGGAGCCGGACAGGTCTGCGGCTGTTTGAGCGTTCTGAATCAAACGCATCAATATAAAGAAGTATAGCAGCAGGATAAATACCGCGCCCACAAACCCGTGCTCTTCACTGAAGGCGGCAAAGATGAAGTCCGCGTGTGGGATAGGGAGAAAGTCACCCTGGGTCTGCGTGCCTTTGGCGGTGCCCTTGCCCCATATGCCGCCCGAACCCACGGCGATGCGGGATTGCAGCAACTGATAACCCGCGCCCCGGGGGTCATCGCCGGGGTTTACAAAGCTGCTAAGTCTCTGTTTCTGATATGACTTAACCATTCCGGCAGACCAGCCGCCAACCGCTACGCATGCACCTAAGAGGACGAGCACGACGCTTTGCTTCCAATTGATTCCTCCCAGAAACAGCCCTGCGATGAGAATCGGCAAAAAGGTAAGCGACGTTCCCATATCGGGCTCCTTAAGAACCAGGAGCATCGGAATGCCCACCATGAGGAAAGCGCGCCCAATCTCTTTCCAAGTCAGGCTGCGTCCGCCCAGGTTGGCAAAGTAGCGGGCCACCATCAGAATCATCACCAGCTTCATCCACTCCGAGGGCTGGAAGAGCATGGGGCCCAGCTTGATCCAGCGTCGCGCGCCCAGCGCCTTGTGGCCAATGTGTGGAATCAGCACGGCGGTCAGTGCGAACAGAAAGAAACCATAGGCGTAAGGCACGAGGTCCAGCAGACGATGGTAGTCGATCTTGGAGAACAGGAACATCATCACCAGGCCGCCGGCGATCCAGAAGATCTGCTTGGTATGGAAGCCCACGTATTTGGTGTGCATGGTGGCGGTGTAGATTTCCAGCACCGACAAGGTGCACAGCACCAGGATCATGCCCAGCAGGGTCCAGTCAAAATCGCGGAAGCTCAAAAAGCGGCGCATCAGTCATGCTCCTGGCGGAAACGGATCGGTTGACCGGGAAGAGTCAAGGCGCGAACCGGAAACAGGCTGAAGCCCAGCGACTGTTCAGGCTGGCTGGGGGTCACAAAGAAGTGGCCGCCATGCAGAATGTCGGCGGACGGACGCCGGGCCCCGCGGCCGGCAGCGGCGGGTGAGGACCAGATGACGCCCACTTCCACAGGCTTCGGCGGAACGGTGACCGTAGTCAGATTGTGGTCGATCTTGCGTTGCTTGGTGACGTAAGCATTGACCACCTTCGCGGCCAGCAGCGCGGATCCCGCACCCCAGTCGCCATGCTCCTGCAGGACGACGATGGCAAACTCGGGATTGCGGCGCGGCACCATGCCCACGAACCATGCGTTCGGGGTTTTGGCGCCGCCCTTCACGTGAGTATCGCCCTGCCCGGTCACCTGGGCGGTGCCGGTTTTGCCGGCGAAGTCGATGCCTTCAAGATGAGCTCCGGCGGCGGTTCCAGTGGTGGTGGCTGCGGCCATGCCTTCGGTGATCGTCATCCAGGCCTCATCACCCACTGGGACTTCCTTATCGCCCGAGCCAGGGAATGAGTCGATCAGCGCATGGCGGAAGTCCTGCGATAACTGATTCGGATCCACCAGATGCGGACGGACGAAGTGGCCCTTGGAGGCCAGTCCGCTCAAGGCGCGCAACAACTGGAGAGGAGTGACTTGGGTTTCGCCCTGGCCGATGCCCACCGAGATCGTGTTGCCCGCGTAGTACTTCTGGTGGTAGGTCTTCATCTCCCACTGCGTGGACGGCATTAGGCCGGCCATTTCGCCGGGCAGATCAATGCCGGTCTTCTGGCTCAATCCATAACTGGTGGCGTAGCGGGCAATGGTGTCGATGCCCAGACGCTGGGCCAGAGCGTAGAAGAAGGTGTCGCAACTGAGCGGAATAGCTTGATGGATGTCGAGGCTGCCGTGATGCTTGTCGCACTTGAAGAAGCGGCCGTAAAAGCTGCCGCCGCCCGCGCAGTTCACATGCATGTTCTGCGCCACGCCCTCTTCCGTGCCGGCTGCCGACATGATGACCTTGAAGGTGGAGCCGGGCGCTAGCTGATCCTGAATCGCCTTGTTCATGAGCGGGTGGTTGGGATTGGTGACCAACTGATTCCACTCCGTGCGGCCAATGCGCACGCTGAAGGCGTTGGGGTCAAAGCTGGGATGCGAGACCAGGGCCAGAATCTCGCCGTTGCGCGGATCCATGGCGATGATGGCGCCATTGCTCGCGCCCAGGGCCAGTTCCGCAGCGCGCTGAATGTCGATGTCGACGGTAAGCTTCAGATCCTGTCCGGGAGTGGCGTGCTGGGTGCGCAGATAGCCCACTTCGCGGCCCCGGCTATCCACCACCACGTCGCGCGAGCCGTCGCGTCCGCGCAGCAACTCGTCGTAGGTTTCTTCCAGCCCTGCCTTGCCGACCACGTCGCCGGGCTGGTACCAGCTAAAGCGCTCCTTGTTCAGATCCTCTTCACTCACTTCGCCCACGTAGCCGATCAGGTGAGCGGCAAATCCATCGCGCGGATACAGACGGCGGTCTTCTCCCACGGTCTCCAGCTCCGGCAACTCATTGCGATGGGCTTCGATAAAGGCCTGTTCGTCGGAGGAGATGTCCTGCTTGATGGGGATAGGCTGATAGCCGGGCGAAGTGCGATAGCGATGCAGCGTAGCTTGCAACTGCGCCAGATCCAGATGCAGGCCCTGGGCAATGAAAGGCAGATCGGCATCGATATTATGGTTCTGCTCGCGGACCAGAAAACAGGTGACGGAAGGATAGTTGTCCACCAGCAAGCGTCCATCGCGGTCAAAGAGCTTGCCACGTGCGGCCAGGATGGGTTCCTTGCGGATGCGGTTCTGCTCCGCCAACTGACGGAAGCTCTCCGCGCCCACAATCTGCAGCCGCCACAGTTGCGCCGTGAGCGCCAGCATCATGGCCAGAATGAGATATTGCACCGCCGCCAGTTTGACGGTGGGGAGCTTTTCGCCGCGATTGCCAATGATACTTGTCATGCCTATGCACTCAGGTTAACGCGCAATGTTGAGAGCTCAACCAAAGGGGAATCAATTGTGCCATGCCTCGATCTTGCTGAGGCTCGGCACCGCGCTGCAGGCTTTAATCCTTGATCTTTAGCCGGTCCAGCAGATGGAAGAGAACCAGGACGATCAGCGAGTTGCCAATGGCGCGGAACAGTTCGTTGTACCAGAGCCACTCCATGGTCATGCCCAACATCACGCGGACAATGAGTAGATAGAGGGCGCTAGACAGGACGGAGAGCAGAAAGGTGAGGAGGACGCGAATCGTCACGTTTTCCACATCAATGCGCACGCCGACCGAGGCGGCCAGAAAGCCGACCAGAGTTTTGATAATGCCGTTGATGCCGATGGGCCGATGGGTCAGCGCATCTTCAAGAATGCCGAGGATGAAGCCGATGGTGGTGCCCTGGATGGGGCTGCGCCGCGCCATGGCAAAGTAAGCCGTGATCAGCAGCGGAAAATCAAACCACACATACGGCATGACCAGACGCGGCAACCATGCCTGCAGCACCAGCGCAATCAAAGGCGCCAGCACATAGACCAGCATGGGGTAACGGCGAATTTCGATCTCGCGGCGGGAGTCGATACCAAGCATGGACATTGGTTAGTTCCTCCCGTCGTTCGGTTTAGTTTTGCGTAGCGCTGTAGCCGGGGATTTGGCCTGTGGCTGCACGGGCGCGGCCGGGGTGACCGGCTTGGGCGCCGGAGACGCACTGGGGCTGAAGCGGTCCGGATGCAGCGCGGGCTGGGCGTGCGTCGGTCCCGGTGGGGGCGGCGGCGTTCCTTCCGGTGGCTGCTGGGGCTGCTGATCGGCAGGCAGATTCGGATCCGTCAAACCGGGCAACCGTTCCGCCATGATCTTCGAGGCCTTCTGCTGTTCCCGCAGCGTATTCACGTCGGGCGCCTTGAGGGCTTCGCTGGTGGCCATGTCCTGCTGCTGCTCGTCGGAGAAGCGCGGATCGGTGACGGTAATGATCAGAACTTCATCCAGGCGATTCAACTGCGCGGCGGGCTTCAGATAGATGACGATGTGCGAATCGCGCTCGGGGTCAGCAACAACTTCCTGCACCTCGCCAACGGGCAGGCCGCGGGGAAAGATCATGTCGCCGCCCGCAGTGAGTACTTTTTCACCAGGCTTGATGCGGTCATCTTTGATGACGCCGATAATTTCCAGCCGTCCGGCGGCGTTGCCACGCAGGATGCCGCGGATGCGGGTGGTTTCCAGAATGACGCCTGCTCCGGAGGTCTGGTCGTTGATGGCCAACACCTGCGCGGTGCGGGCCCATACGTCGCGCACCTTGCCTACGATGCCGTCGGCGGTGATCACGGCCATATCCGGCTTGAGCCCCTGATCGGAGCCTTTATCGATATAGAAGAGGCGAGACTGGTCGGAGCCCGAAGTGGCAACGGCCTGAGCGGCAATCGTTTTGTAGATGTACTTCTGCTGGAAGTCGAGCATGGCCTGCAGACGGTGGCCTTGTTTGGCGTCTTCCAGCAGGGCGGCCTGTTCCAGACGCAGCCGGTCGATGGTGCGCTGCAGGTCCAGATTTTGCTGGCGGACGTTGTGCAGATCGATGTAGCTCTGCCACAGGCCGCTCATTCCCAGCCGGGAATAATGGATTCCGCCCACCGTGGGAATCACCATGCTTTCCGCCCAGTAGCGGATCAGGCGCACACCGGAGCCATCCTTGGGGTCAAGCACACTGCGGCCGTCCGTGGTGCGGCGCACCTGGACAGCCAACCCCACGATCTGTCCGACCAACAGGACGAATAGAACCAGGAGATTCCGATACCGGGAGAAGAAGGATTCCATAAAAGTGGGGACTAAGAGACCAGAGACGAGGTTCTAGGTGCTAAGTTCTAGGTTCTAGGAGCCAGCCAACAGCACCTAGCCCCTAGAACCCAGAACCCTTCGTTAATCGATCTTGATTTTACGCAGCAAGCGGAAGTCGGAAAGCATTTTGCCGGTGCCCAGCACCACGGATGCCAGCGGATCATCCGCCACTGAAACCGGCAAACCGGTTTCTTCGCGAATGCGCTTATCCAGGTTCTTGATCAGAGCGCCGCCGCCGGTGAGCACAATGCCGCGATCACTGATGTCGGCCGACAGTTCCGGAGGGGTACGTTCCAAAGCGACGCGAATCGCATTCATGATCACCGCGATGCACTCACCGAGGGCTTCACGGATCTCCGAATCGTCAACGGCAATCGTCTTGGGCACGCCTTCGATCAGGTTGCGGCCCTTGATCTCCATCGAGAGCGGCTTATCCAGCGGGAAGGCCGAGCCAATCTCGATCTTGATCTGTTCGGCGGTACGCTCACCGATCAACAGGTTGTACTTGCGCTTGAGGTAATTGGTGATGGCCTCATCCATCTGGTTACCGGCCATGCGCACCGAGCGCGAATAGACGATACCGGACAACGAGATGACGGCAATGTCCGTGGTGCCGCCGCCGATGTCCACAACCATGTTGCCGGAGGGTTCGGTGATGGGCAGACCAGCACCGATAGCGGCGACCATGGCCTGTTCCACCAAATACACCTCGCTGGCCTTGGCGCGATAGGCTGAATCCTCAACCGCGCGCTTTTCCACCTGGGTGATCTCAGAGGGCACACCGATCACAATGCGCGGATGCACCAGCATCTTGCGGTTGTGGGCCTTCTGAATGAAGTAATTGAGCATCTTCTCGGTCACTTTGAAGTCGGCGATCACGCCATCCTTCATCGGCTTGATGGCGACAATGTTGCCGGGGGTACGGCCGAGCATCTCCTTGGCCTCTTTCCCCACAGCTTCCACTTCGCCGGTAGCCTTATTAATGGCCACGATTGAAGGCTCGTTGACAACAATACCTTTGCCGGCGGCATAGACCAGCGTGTTGGCGGTGCCCAGATCGATGGCCAGATCGCTCGAGAACATACTGAAGAGCGAACGCAAGCCATGCGACCGCGAGGAGCGCGAAGGATAACCGTTCAATGACATTGGGAAACGAATCTACCTCAAAGATATTGTACGGCTAACAAGAGGGAACGCTGCCCATAAGACGAAATGGCATGCAAAAGGCCCCTGTATGGTAAACGGCAAATGAGGTGTCCCAAATTTGCACAGATCGCAGGGCAAAGCTATCTGCGGGCTTCGTGGTGGGGATCGGCGTTTCTGTCCGTCGATTCTGACGCTTGCGCAGAGGCCCAATCTGGTCCGTCTCGTCCGCGAAAATTCCCACCATTACCTGCCGTTTCCTTTCTCCTCATCCTCTCCAAAATTGGGTCGATAATTGCCTCATGGGTAGGGTGCGACGAACGCACTCGGCGGGAGGTCTTTATGTCTCTGTCAGTTGTAATTGCATACAAGGTTCTGGAGGCGACAACGCGTCAGGCTCTGGAAGAAGCCATGCGCGAAGCGCTGAGCCAGGGCTGGCAGCCGCTGGGTGGCATTGCCATCGCGGACGGCGTCTTCTATCAGGCGATTGTGGGTTGCTAGCAGCCCGGGATTCATCTGCACTCTAGCTGGCCGTCGATGTGGATACATTGGCGGCCTTGCTGCGTTAGCAGCCCCTTCTGCTAGCGCTTATCCAGAACATCTCGTAGCGCAAAGCTGGTTTCGATGCGCGAAACACCGGGCAGGCGACTCAGTTCGCTCTGATGCAGCCGCCCGTAATCGTCTATGCCTGAAACCCGCGCCACCAGCATGTAATCGTATTGCCCCGCGGTGAGGTGGCAGCTCACAATATCGTGGCAGCGCCGGACACCGGCTTCGAAAGCTTCCAGAACATCGGCTGACTGCCGCTCCAGCGTGACGCGAATATAAACGGTGCGCCGCTTGCCCAGGTGGCGGTCGTCAATGACGGCACGATAACCGCGAATCGCGCCCGAGGCCTCCAGCGCCAAAATCCGGCGCGAGGCGGCCGATGCCGAAAGGCCAACGGCTTCACCCACCTCATAGTTGGTCGCCCGGCCGTGATGCTCCAGATGACGCAGAATCGCTAGGTCCAATTCGTCGAGGGCAGAGGGTGCGTCTGATGGCGTTTGTGTGGGTGATATTCCTGATTTGTGCATGGAATTGTCGCGATTCGTTCCCATTTAGTCGTTATAGCACAAAATTTGCACGCATCGCGCGCGGGGTTTGACCTAAGATTCTGGCTAATGAGTCAGGTCCTCACCGGCTCCAGAATCTCTCCTGGGCAAAGGGGCTTTTCTGGAGCCGGTTTCATAGCATCCGCGGCCTCGGCCGCCTAGCAGGCGTACCCCCACCCGCTACGTACAGGAGGCATTGATGATCGTCGGAGTTCCCAAGGAAATCAAGGACAACGAAGCACGCGTAGGCGTAACGCCGGCAGGTGCGAGGGCGCTGGTTGAGGCTGGCCACAAGGTTCTGATTGAAACCAATGCCGGCACGCTTTCCGGTTTTGCCGATGAAGAGTATCACCGCGCTGGAGCCGAGATTGTTGCCTCTGCCGCCGATGCCTGGACCAAGGCCGAGATGGTGGTGAAGGTGAAGGAGCCGGTGGAGAAGGAGTATGGCTTCTTCCGCTCCGGTCTGGTGCTGTTCACCTATTTGCATCTGGCTCCGGTACGCGAGCTGACGGACAAGCTGTTGAACTCCGGTGTGATCGGCATTGCCTATGAGACGGTTCGCGATCAGGCGGGCATGTTGCCGCTGCTGATGCCGATGAGCGAAGTGGCCGGGCGTATGAGCGTGCAGGTGGGCGCAACCTATCTTGAAAAGGAACACGGTGGCCGCGGCATTCTGCTGGGCGGCGTTCCGGGAGTTCCTCCGGCACACGTTACTGTGATCGGCGGCGGTATTGTGGGCACCAATGCAGCGCGCGTTGCGGCGGGCATGGGCGCCAAGACCACCATTATCGATAAGAATCTGAACCGCCTGCGTGAGATCGACGATATCTTCAACGGTCGTGTGTACACCCTGGCTTCCAACAGCTACAACCTGGCTCAGGCCACGGCGGAGGCCGATCTGGTGATTGGCGGCGTGCTGATTCCGGGCGCCACGGCTCCCAAGCTGGTGACCAAGGCGATGGTGGCCAACATGAAGAAGGGCGCGGTCATTGTGGATGTTGCTATTGACCAGGGCGGATGCGTGGAGACGGCTAAGCCCACGACGCACTCCAATCCCAGCTACACCGTGGATGGCGTGGTGCACTACTGTGTGACCAATATGCCGGGAGCGGTGGCGCATACTTCGACGCTGGCTCTGACCAACGCAACCATTCCTTATGTGTTGCGCTTGGCGCAGAAGGGCGCGAAGGAAGCTCTCTGCCAGGATGCGGGTCTGGCCGAGGGGTTGAATACCTGGATGGGCAAGCTCACCTATCGCGGTGTGGCCGAAAGCCAGCAGCGCGAGTGGACCCCCGTAGCGCAGATTCTTGCCTAACAGACTTTGATGGATGGTTGAGCGCCTCCGGAGAGCAACCGGAGGCGCATTTTTTTACCCGGGTGCAGTGTGGAACGGTGAAAACCGGTGCTTTGCAGGGAATTCCGGGGTTGGATGATAGACTGACCGCGTTCGTTGATTTGTGAGTTTCGGGCCTTCCGAGCAGTATCTTTCGGCTCTTCCTCTATGTCTCCGGCAACTTTTGCCGCCAGATTTCCGGTTGAATCCGCAGGATCTTTTAAGCAATTTGTTGTGTCCCACGTTAAGGAGAAGTTTGTTTTCATGAGAGCAATCCGTGTAGTTTCCAGCCTGTTGGCTTCGGCCCTGTTCGCCAGCCTTGCCACCGCAGCCGCAGCCGCAGCTCAGGCTCCGGCCGCCCAGCCTGCTCCGCCGGCCGCTGCCGCCGCGCCCAAGGCGCCGGAACCGCCTGCCGACGGCAAGCAGGTTGTAGCCGCTATTCCATTTCAGCCCGCGGCTTTCCAGACCGAAGAAGGCAAGCGCCTTCTGGCTGAGCTGAAGAAGAAGTACGACCCCAAGCAGCAGACGCTCAAGGCGCTGGCCGAAGAGGTTGGCACTTTGGACAAGCAGTTGAAGGATCCGGCCTCCAAGCTGACCGATGCCGAGAAGGCCACCCACCAGAAGACGCTTGAAGCCAAGCGCAAGCAGCTTCAGCGCGATGCGGCCGTCTTCCAGCAGGAGTCGGAAAAGGACTTCAACGCTGTGTGGCGTCCGTTGGCGGAAAAGTTCTATCAGTCCATGGTGGCTGAGGCCAAAGAGCGTGGCGTGACCATGATTGTGGATGCGGCCAGCGAGCAGCATCCGGTGATCTGGGCGGCCGAGACGGCTCGTCCCATGGATCTGACCGAAGGCTCGGTGACGCGCTTTAATAGCACGCCTGCCGCCGCTCCCGCGCCTGTGGCTCCCACTGCCCCGGCAGCTCCCGCTGCTGGCGCCGCAACCAAGTAACTCTCCTCCCTCTTGCTCTGCGCTGCTGCAGCGCAGAGCAAGAGGGACACCCCTCTGCTTCATCCCTCCTTCTCTTCCCATTGCATACGTAGACTGGGTGCTTTGTGCACTCCTTGTACAGGCCGTGCGTCTGTGCCGTTTCATCCGTCCTCCCACACAGGGCGGCAGTTTGGTAGTGTTGACGCATGGGGATTGAGACCGTGAAGCAGACCAGAGTCGAGTTGGAAGCCCTCGTTGCCGAGGTGGTGGAGCGCGCTACCCGCGCCGGAGCCACCGACGCCGAGGCCATTGCCCGCGAGGGCGACGAGTTCAGCGTGAATGTCCGCATGGGCGAAGTGGAGACGCTGAAAGAGTCGGGCTCGCGCGCCATTGGCGTGCGTGTGTTTGTGGGCAAGCGATCCGCGTCCGCCTCCACGTCCGATCTGACACCGGACGGTATTCGCTCGCTGGTGGAGGGCGCCCTGGCATTGGCCAAGGTGACCGAGGAAGACCCCTTCAACGGTTTGCCCGAGCGGGAAGAGTTTGGCTCGGTCGAAGCTGATCAGAAGCTCTCCTTCGAGGACGTGTACTCGCTACCCAACGAAGAGCGCATTGCTTGGGCACAACGTGCCGAGGCCGCTGCGCTGGGGTTTGATCCGCGCATCACCAACTCCGATGGCGGCAGCTTTGAAGCGGCTACCGGAAGCAAGGTGATGGCGAACTCCCGTGGATTTCTGGGGAGTTACCGGTCGAGTTATGCGGGCGTATCGGCCGCGCCGCTGGCGCAGGACGCCGATGGCAAAATGCAGCGCGATGGCTGGTGGTCGAGCGCGCGCCGTTTGAGTGATCTGGATACGCCGGAAGCGATTGGCGAAGAGGCTGCGCGTCGTACGCTGCGCCGTTTGGGCGCGCGTCGCGTGCGGACCCAACAGGTTCCGGTGGTCTTTGCGCCGGAGGTGGCGCGCGGATTGATTGGGCACATCTTTGAGGCTGTGAGCGGTGATTCCATCTGGCGCGGCGCATCGTTCCTGGCCGGTAAGCTGGGCCAGCAGATTGCCGCATCCAATATCACTCTGGTGGACGATAACCTGATGCTCTTGCCCAATGGCACGGGCGGATTTGGCACCTCGCCCTTCGATGGCGAAGGCCTGCCATCGCAGCGCACAATGGTGATTGAAAACGGCGCACTGCAGAGTTATTTGCTGAACACCTACACGGCGCGCAAGCTTGGATTGCGGTCAACGCATAATGCGTCGCGCGGTTTGGCGGGCGCGCCGGGTGTGGGATGCGGCAACCTCTTCCTGGTTCCGGGAGAGCATACGCCGGAGGAGATTCTTGCTGGCGTG
>Ga0207738_100036_pt1 | contig 31622 bp, 19 predicted proteins | sample LuqExpMetagenom9_FD_187767 | JGI IMG/M metagenome (GOLD analysis project Ga0207738, IMG submission 187767) | Tropical forest soil microbial communities from Luquillo Experimental Forest, Puerto Rico - Sample 9 (SPAdes) | ecosystem: Environmental > Terrestrial > Soil > Tropical forest ... | reverse complement strand
CGAACGCAGAACAGCCTACCCTTTGGGGTAGGCTGTTGTGTTGATATTATGCCGGCGATGTCCTAATCTCCCACATGGTCGCCCATGCAGTACCATCGGCCCAGCGAGGCTTAACTTCCGTGTTCGGGATGGGAACGGGTGATCCCTCGCGGTATGGTCACCGGCAAACTTGATGGCGCTTGGCGGGTGGTTGCCCGCAGCCCGTTGCAGCGTCTCATTTGTCCCGGATGGTTTCTCCCGGGCCGCTGAGGAACGCAACAGCAATCTGGCGCCAAAAACTTTGCTCGTAGTCGAGCTAACAAGCAACGAAGCAGATTGGGTAATACAAGGTTATGAGAGTCGCGCAGATTCGCTGCGCAGAGTTAATTCTATGGACAAGCCGAACGGGCGATTAGTATTGGTTAGCTACATGCATTACTGCACTTCCACATCCAACCTATCAACCGGGTGGTCTTCCCGGGCCCTTCAGGGAGATCTCATCTTGGAGCGTGCTTCCCGCTTATATGCATTCAGCGGTTATCACAACCGAACTTCGCTACCCAGCCGTGCCATTGGCATGACAACTGGAACACAAGAGGTTCGTCCATCCCGGTCCTCTCGTACTAAGGACAGCCCTCCTCAAATCTCCTACGCCCACAGCAGATAGGGACCGAACTGTCTCGCGACGTTCTGAACCCAGCTCACGTACCGCTTTAATAGGCGAACAGCCTAACCCTTGGAACCTTCTACAGCTCCAGGATGCGATGAGCCGACATCGAGGTGCCAAACCCATGCGTCGATATGAACTCTTGGCATAGATCAGCCTGTTATCCCCGGCGTACCTTTTATCCGTTGAGCGATGGCCCTTCCATACAGAACCACCGGATCACTAAAGCCTGCTTTCGCACCTGCTCGACTTGTAGGTCTCACAGTTAACCACTCTTATGCTTTTGCACTCGACGGTCGATTTCCAAACGACCTGAGAGTAGCTTCGCGCGCCTCCGTTACAATTTAGGAGGCGACCGCCCCAGTCAAACTACCCGTCTAACTATGTCCCTCTTCCGGATCACGGAAGTAGGTTAGAGTCACAACTATCGCAGGGTGGTATCTCACCGTTGGCTCCACCAAGTCCGAGAACCTGGTCTCAAAGCCTCCCACCTATCCTGCGCAGCGAGAATCATAACCCATAGTTAAAGTGTAGTAAAGGTGCACGGGGTCTTTCCGTCTAGCTGCGGGTAACCGGCATCTTCACCGGTACTACAAGTTCGCCGAGCAACTCGTTAAGACAGTCGAACGATCGTTACGCCATTCGTGCAGGTCGGAACTTACCCGACAAGGAATTTCGCTACCTTAGGACCGTTATAGTTACGGCCGCCGTTCACCGGGGCTTCAATTCAAAGCTTCGCTTGCGCTAACCTCTCCTTTTAACCTTCCGGCACCGGGCAGGCGTCAGCCCCTATACGTCGTTTTAGACTTTGCAGAGACCTGTGTTTTTGTTAAACAGTCGCCGTTCGCGCTTCACTGCGGCCCACCAGAGGTGGGCGCTCCTTCTCCCGAAGTTACGGAGCCAATTTGCCGAGTTCCTTAACGAGCTTTCACTCGAGCGCCTTTGGATATTCTCCTCGTCTACCTGTGTCGGTTTGGGGTACGGTTCCCTTTGCTCTCCTTAGAGGTTTTTCTCGGCAGCGTGAAATCAGCATCTGAATCCCTTACGGGCCTGCTTTGCGTCTCACGGTTGCGCTGGTGGATTTGCCTGCCAGCACCCGCTTACACGCATCGACCGTCATAGCCATAGGACGGCATGCTTATCCTTCTGCGTCACCCCATCGTCAAACGAACATTGGGAGGTCCGGAATATTAACCGGATGTCCATCGTCTACGCCTGTCGGCCTCGACTTAGGGACCGCCTAACCCTGAGCGGATTAACCTTCCTCAGGAAACCTTAGACTTTCGGCGCGGAGGGTTCTCACCTCCGTTATCGCTACTTATGCCGGCAGGGTCTCTTCTCTACGCTCCATCAGTCTTCTCAGTCTGACTTCAACGCTGTTGAGAATGCTCTCCTACCACGCACTCACCTAGTGAGTGCATCCGCTGCTTCGGTGTACAGTTTGAGCCCCGTTGTATTGTCGGCACCGGACCGCTTGACCAGTGAGCTATTACGCTTTCTTTAAAGGATGGCTGCTTCTAAGCCAACCTCCTGGCTGTCTGAGCGTTCCGACTTCCTTTCCCACTTAACTGTAACTTGGGGACCTTAGCAGGCGGTCTGGGCTGTTTCCCTCTCGACTACGACGCTTAGCCGCCGCAGTCTGACTCCCGGATATGTTGTCACTGGCATTCGCAGTTTGGTTGGATTCAGTAAGCCGGAAAGCCCCCTAGTCCATCCATATCTCTACCACCAGTGCAATTCGTCCGAGGCTAGCCCTAAAGCTATTTCGGAGAGAACGAGCTATCACGGAATTTGATTAGCCTTTCACCCCTACCCACAGCTCATCCGAGCTTTTTTCAACAAACACCGGTTCGGACCTCCAGTGCGTGTTACCGCACCTTCATCCTGGCCATGGGTAGATCATCCCGCTTCACGTCAATTCCTGCCAACTCAATCGCCCTATTCAGACTCGCTTTCGCTGCGGCTCGCTTACGCTTAACCTTGCTGACAAGAATTACTAGCCGGCTCATTATGCAATAGGCACGCGGTCAGACATTGTCTTGCGACCATAGTCCTCCCACTGCTTGTAGGCACACGGTTTCAGGTACTTTGCACTCCCCTCGACGGGGTTCTTTTCGCCTTTCCCTCACGGTACTGGTTCACTATCGGTCAGAGACTAGTATTTAGCCTTACGGGATGGTCCCCGTGGATTCAAGCAGGGTTTCACGTGCCCCGCCTTACTCAGGTATCCGCTTCGAGTCTGGATCAATTTCGCCTACGCGCCTGTCACGCTCTATGGACCTACTTTCCAGAAGGTTCGGCTATCGACCAGATTGGTAACTCTACTGTTGCGGACCCTACAACCCCCGAAGCACCGAAATGCTACGGGTTTGGGCTCATCCGAGTTCGCTCGCCACTACTATCGGAATCGAGGTTTCTTTCTTTTCCTTCAGGTACTGAGATGGTTCACTTCCCTGAGTTCGCTTCAACCTACCTATGTATTCAGTAGGTGATTCCTAGGGTTTGCCTAGGAGGGTTGCCCCATTCGGAAATCTCCGGTTATAACGCCTGTGTGCGGCTTACCGAAGCTTATCGCAGCTTGCCACGTCCTTCATCGCCTGTCTCTGCCAAGGCATCCACCGTGCGCCCTTAGTAGCTTGACCATAGAATTAACTCCAGCGCAGGGAGCTGCGTCACCGCAGTCCTGTTCGAGTTAACCTATCTCCTCGCCTGTGAGATCAAATCATCTTGCGATTTGAAATCCTAATTGGCACTCTTCATAATTGAACACTTCACTCGGAACCTAAGTCCCGAATTCGTGCTCGGCCTTGTATTCTTTTCATGCTACCCAGTCTATCGACCCCTTGCGTGCCTCACGGCCGCATGGCGTCATCTGAGTTACATGACCCAATCTATTTCGTTGTCAAACATCCTTGCAGTTAGTAACTGCTAGACCCTGAGGTCTTGGAAACCTGCCGGACATCTACTCGCGTAGACACACCGGAATGCTCCCTGATCGGCCCCGCCTTAACGAAGACGATCGGGAAGCAGATGGACTGAGTTTGGTGGAGCTGACCGGGATCGAACCGGTGACCCCCTGCTTGCAAAGCAGGTGCTCTCCCAGCTGAGCTACAGCCCCATTTGAGCAACTGCGGCTCGTGATGGTGGGCCTGGGTAGATTCGAACTACCGACCTCACCCTTATCAGGGGTGCGCTCTAACCAACTGAGCTACAGGCCCGCGTTGGCCGCTCACCGCCGAATCCCTTCAGCGGATCTCAGTCATCCTCTATCAAACAAAAGGTTTCGAGGACTGGTTGAACGTGCACAAGCGACTTGGTCGCCTGTGACCATCGTAAAATGCGTGACCAGGAAAAGAAGGCTTGTATCAGAACTCCTTCACGCTTCCAGGTCAGAAGCAGAAGGGTGAACCACATCGATTCCCTATAACTCACGTCATAAGTCCGCTATCGCGGGCGAATCTAGTGGCCAGTTCTCTTTTAGAAAGGAGGTGATCCAGCCGCAGGTTCTCCTACGGCTACCTTGTTACGACTTCACCCCAATCATGAATCACACCTTGGACAGCTGCTTCCTTGCGGTTAGCTCACTGGCTTCTAGTGCAACCCACTTTCGTGATGTGACGGGCGGTGTGTACAAGGCCCGGGAACGTATTCACCGCGGCATTCTGATCCGCGATTACTAGCGATTCCAGCTTCACGCAGTCGAGTTGCAGACTGCGATCCGAACTGAGGACGGCTTTTTCCGATTAGCTCCCCCTCACGGGTTTGCGACGGTTTGTACCGGCCATTGTAGCACGTGTGTAGCCCTGGACATAAAGGCCATGAGGACTTGACGTCATCCCCACCTTCCTCCCCGTTATCCGAGGCGGTTCCGCCAGAGTGCTCAACTTAATGGTAGCAACTGGAGGTAAGGGTTGCGCTCGTTGCGGGACTTAACCCAACATCTCACGACACGAGCTGACGACAGCCATGCAGCACCTATATACAGGTCCCTTGCGGGACGCCGATATTTCTACCGGATTCCTGTACATTTCGAGCCCAGGTAAGGTTCTTCGCGTTGCGTCGAATTAAACCACATGCTCCACCGCTTGTGCGGGCCCCCGTCAATTCCTTTGAGTTTCAGCCTTGCGACCGTACTCCCCAGGCGGACTGCTTAACGCGTTAGCTACGGCACGGCGGGATTGGGTACCCGTCACACCAAGCAGTCATCGTTTAGGGCTAGGACTACCAGGGTATCTAATCCTGTTTGCTCCCCTAGCTTTCGTGCATCAGCGTCAGTTATGGTCCAGTGAGCCGCTTTCGCCACAGGTGTTCCTCCTGATATCTACGCATTTCACCGCTACACCAGGAATTCCACTCACCTCTCCCATACTCAAGCCCTGCAGTTTCTCATGCAGTCTATGAGTTGAGCCCATAGATTTCACATAAGACTTACAAAACCGCCTACGCACCCTTTACGCCCAATAATTCCGAACAACGCTCGCCCCCCTCGTATTACCGCGGCTGCTGGCACGAAGTTAGCCGGGGCTTCTTCTCTCGGTACCGTCATTATCGTCCCGATCGAAAGGAGTTTACGTACCGAAGTACTTCATCCTCCACGCGGCGTTGCTGCGTCAGGGTTTCCCCCATTGCGCAAAATTCCCCACTGCTGCCTCCCGTAGGAGTCTGGACCGTGTTTCAGTTCCAGTGTGTCCGTGCGCCCTCTCAGGCCGGATACAGATCATCGCCTTGGTGGGCCATTACCCCGCCAACTAGCTAATCTGCCGCGACCCCCTCCTTAAGCGAATTGCTCCTTTGACCCGTAGGTATTATGCGGTATTAGCTGAAGTTTCCTCCAGTTATCCCCCACTCAAGGGTAGGTTAGTCACGTGTTACTCACCCGTGCGCCACTTTACTCACGTATTGCTACGCTTTCTCGTTCGACTTGCATGTGTTAGGCACGCCGCCAGCGTTGATTCTGAGCCAGGATCAAACTCTCGTTTGAAACCTGTTGTTATACCTTCCGACGGAGGTCGGAGCGGTATAACCGGTATCTATCATGCATGGCTCGAAAGCCATGCGGGCAACAGATACTCTTACCTTGTGAGAATGATCAAGCCAAACCTGATCACATCTCACGACTGGCACGTTCAACCAATTGTCAAAGATCCTTGAGGAAGTTCCGCCTAAGCGGTTTCCCTTTTGGATCGAGTACCCAGACTCGCTGGGCGTCCTCGAACTTGTTGCGCTTGCCGCTCGCTTCAGCTTTTCGCCGTCGCTTGCGTCCCGCGCCTTTTTGATTTTACCGGATCGTTCGGTTCTTGTCAACTCCTTTGTTTTCCGTCCGAAGCAGGCCGGATTCATCCGCCTTTTCTCGCTCCAGACCCCGGAAAACTCCAGTGTCCTCACCGTCAGACCCTCGCCAAAAAAGGCCAGGCTGCGCACAAATCTTTCAATGAGCTACCAGCGCATCGCGCTCGAGCCGCTAGAGGCTCGCAAGGGTTTTACCCCTCGGGTGCTGCAATGGGTTGTTCTCTGTGGGATTCCCTACAGGGGTCGAGGCTTACCACTCACCCAACCCTACGAACCTTGCTCCCCTTCTCCACTACGGGCAGGCCTTGAGGCCACCGGGAAGTTCCATCGCTGTTCTTAACCAACTTTTCAAGACTATCACAACTCGTCTTAGCTGGCTACCGTGCTTGTTGCCCGCTTGCTGGCGACAACTTTTCAAGACTATCAAGGCTGTCCTGATTTGGCAAGTCTTATTTCCTTGCCCGCCCTAACCGCCTGATTATGCTCGACTTATCTCCAGCGGAGCGTCCAGCGCCTCTTGGCGACTTCCTGAGAATATCAATCCCCCAACACCCACGCAACCCCCTTCCCTGTGGAAAGATAGGTTCTATTTGTGGAAAGCTCACGAAACCCCACTCTACATGGCGTTTCCTCACACGTAACAAATCTCCCCTTTTACTCTTCTGCTGCACAGACCCCATTTCATACCTGCTTTCCCGGCCTTCACACTCTTTATGAACCAGGAAAAAGGCGTGCCGACAGGATCAGCAATCCCGCCAGCACGCCTGAGAAATTCGAAAGGAAGCCTTAGTTCCTTAAAGCTCTTTACTTCCTGGGGCGGCGAATTTCTTGGCGGCATCATCCAGCACCAACACCCAGTCGTTGATGGCTGACTTACCAGCAGGGGGCGTGAAAAGATGTGTGCCCCGGTTCGCAACTGTACCGGCCGGCTGGCTTGCGCCAGTGCGTGGATCAAACCACCACGCCTTCAGCTTGTTTCCGCTCAGAACACCCAGCCGCATCTGAATGGGCTTGCCGGTATAGGTATAGGCGAACAGATAGCTGGCTCCGCGCGTGACAGCTACATAGTCATACTTCTCGCCATTCGCCACCAGCACGCTCTGGTCTCCAACGCGCTCAAAGAAGGGGCGCGAGAGGATGAGCTTCTGCAGGTGCTGCATCTGCGCTGAGCCGGGATGGTTGATGGCGTCGTACCAGGCATCCTGCGATCCATAGGCACCAGGCTCCCCGGGCTTGTGAAACTGCATGATGGCGTTATTGCCAAAGGTGTGGCCGAAGGCGCCGGCAAAGACCGACCAATAGGCGTAGCGGCGGGTATCGTCCGCAGTCCACAGTTTTTCCTTCACGTCGTGCAAGCCCTGCGGGATGTCCTCGTAGCTGGGCTCACCATCGACGACCGGCTTGATCGGCTCGCGTTTCCAATCGGCCTGCACATAGCGCCAGTTGTCTTCGCCATAGCGATTGGGCGAGTCCGTATCCTGCGCATAGTTTCTGTGGCCAGACTGGAACATGTTGAAGTCAAGCCAGGATTCGTTGTGGAACCACATCGACGACTGGCAGCGGCCGAAGGGATGGAAGGTGATCAGGTGGTTGGGATCGCCGGCTCGCAGGGTGCGCCCTAACTGATTCCAGACTTCGGAATTTTTATCGCCATGGGTATCGCCACCCACCAGCCAGAAGATGTTGGTCTTGTTCTTGTAGCGCGAGGCCAGAAAGCTGGCATAGGCCTGTACGTTGCCTGCATTCACCACACCGGCTTCAACAACTCCGCCCCACACCGGCACCAGCGCCACGTAGATGCCACGCGCCGCAGCCTGATCGACGACCCAGTCCAGATTGTCCCAGTAGTCGTACTCGCCGCTCTTGGCCGGATCGGATCCAGGGGTGAGGTTGGGGCGCGCCGGATTACCCTCGATCAGCGCCGGAACGCCGGAAGCGCTCTTCATGGCGCCGCCATGGAGAACCATCACTTGAATCACATTGAAGCCCTTGGACTGACGATCCGCGAGATAGCGCTCCGTATCGGCCCGATCCAGCTTGCTGAGCAGCAACCAGGCTGTATCGCCCTGCCAAAAGAAGGGGCGGCCGTCACGATGCTGGAGATAGTGGTGATTGGGAGAAACCACAATGGCGTCGGTCGCAGCCAAGGCAAAGGAAGAAAGTGTCAGGAGCGCCAGCATGGTGGCCGCTCGAACCAGTCGGATCATTGCATCCCCTCATCCGGTAGCGCCCGGAGTTTGTCTGTACCCCCTTATACCCGGACGAGGGCGATTGCGGTAGAGGAATCGACAGCCTGTGAGTGGCGATCCGAGCGTTGGAACCGGTCCCAGCCCGGCGAGCCATGGAGCCGGAGCAGGGCAGAAAAAGAAACCCGCTTCAAACACACTCCAACTGGAAGAATGCCGTAACCAGGTCATGCACAATTCACTGCAAAAGTTTTCTCTCGCTCCCACCGCTTACACCATCTAAGATGGCAGCGTCCGGTGGCGGGCCTTACAACCTGTGGCCGGACATGTACTTCCCTAAGGAGTTAATGAAAATGAGATTCGGCCGCAGCACCTTTGCTTTGCTTCTGATCAGCTCTCTGGCAGCGAGTGGTTGCAAGAGTGGCAACCAACCTGCCGCAAACCAATCACAGACGCCTGCATCCAGCAGCCAGCCAGCCGGTGCCACGCCGCCAGCAGGAAATCAAGCCCAGAGCAGTGCAAGCCCCGCACCAGCGGCGGCTCCGGCACAATCTGCGGCTCCCCAAACTGCGGCCGCACCCCGAGCCGCAGCCGCGCCCAGCGCTCCTCCGCGTCCGGCCAGTGTCGATCTGCCCGCAGGAACCACCATCCGCGTGCGTCTGGATCGGGATCTTGGCTCAAAGATCAGCCAGACCGGCGACAACTTTACCGCAACCGTTGCTGATGACATCCTGGTCAACAACAAGGTGATTGTGGCCAAGGGCTCACGCGCTGATGGAACGGTGTTGGACGCCAAACCGCTGGGCCGCTTCAAGGGCGGCGCGTCACTCTCCCTGCAACTGGATCGCGTGCATACCCAGTGGGGAAGCTATCCGGTCTCCACCGGCACCATCGATCAGGCCGAGAAGGGTAAGGGCAAGCGCACCACGGGCTTCATCGGTGGCGGCGCAGGCTTGGGCGCCCTGATCGGCGGCTTGGCCGGCGGTAAAAAGGGAGCACTCATCGGTGGCCTGGCAGGCGCGGGCGCGGGCACCGCGGGATCGGCCTTTACCGGCAACCAGCAGATTGAGCTGCCGGCCGAGACTTTATTGACCTTCCGCCTGGAGCACCCGGTCCACATCGTCGAACAAAGGTAGACGATTGGCGCCAGGCCTCCCCCGCCTGGCGCCGAACCGGACTCTCCGGCGCAACCACAACCGTTGATCGACCTCGTTCTACAGTTGGCTGCTTTGGAGAGATCCGCATGAAGTTTCTTCTCGTAATTGCCGCAAGCACTCTATCCGCCCTTGCATTAGCCGCACAGAACGCCCCTCCGCCTGCTCCCGGGCACACCCCGAACACTCTGGACAAAGCGCGCATTTTCCGGCTGGAAGAGATACCCGCGCGGGTGGCACCCAACGGCTCCGAAGGCCGCAACCTGTTCAACGGCACCCTGGCCACAGGCGAGGTCGTAGGCGCGCACGTAACCCTGCAGCCAGCCGGAACCGTTCCCGGAGCGGTTCACACCATTCAGCACTCGGAACTGATTGTGATTGTGGAAGGAACTGTCACCTTCGACCACGATGGGCAGACTGAAACGGCAGGACCAGGGAGCGTGCTCTACGTTATGCCGGGCACCATGCACCGGCTGCGCAATACCAGTGCAGCGCCGGTTCAGTACGTGGTGATCCAAGTGGGCGGCGACACCAAAAAGTAGGCGGAACATGACCGGGAAAAGCAAAAGGCCGCGACAGATGTCGCGGCCTTTTGTGCAACTGTGTCTGGACGGCTTACTCAGCCACCAGTTCGATCGATGCAAAGCGACCACGGTTGCCGTGATCGCTGAACTTCACGCGACCGGAAACCTTGGCGAACAGCGTGTCGTCCGAACCGATGCCGACGTTGACGCCGGGACGGATACGGGTGCCGCGCTGACGCACGATGATGGTGCCGCCAGTAACAACCTGGCCGCCGAATGCCTTCACGCCGAGACGCTGCGCGTTGGAGTCACGTCCGTTTGTGGAACTGCCTCCACCTTTTTTGTGTGCCATAGCCGAATCCCCTTCTAAAGAGTCTGCGCCCGTTCTTAGGCGGTGTAGGTCACGCCATCGGCCTCAATGGCCTTGATGCGCACCTCGGTAAAGTTCTGCCGGTGCCCCTGCAGCTTCTTGTACTGCTTCTTGCGCTTCAGGTGGAAAACCAGGATCTTATCGCCGCGGCCTTCGCCGAGAATCTCGGCGGTCACCTTGGCTGAAGCCGGCTTGGCAATGGCGCCGGGCTCACCACTGACGGCCAGCACGTCGCTGAACTCGACGGTCTGCTCGGCCGAGGGGAGAGTCTCAATCTTCACCACATCGCCGGGAGCGACACGGTACTGCTTGCCACCGGTGCGAATCACTGCGTACATGACAAATCCTCCAGCACGCTGGATTTCGGGCCAGGTGCATCGAACTCGATTGTGTGTGCCAGGTCGGGGCGGATACAGAAGCAACTGCATCGGGAGGGGGGGATGCACACACCCCGCATGGGCGGTCCGATGAAAAAGACTCCGCCACAAGCTCCCGCACACCCTCGAAAGGATGCATCGCCAAACTCTACGATTCTATCGTCAAATCGGGCGCGGGGTCAACGAACCAGCGACCCACAAATCCACCCCGTCGCCTAAACTCCCTAATCCCAAGCCTTTATTGAGTATAAGCGCTGAACGGGGGGCCATGGAGGGAGGGGAGGGCAACGGATCCAGGCGAACCCGAGGGCCTGTTCCGCCCAGCGCATTGAGGGAGACTCTGTATCCGGCCCGATCTATCTATGCGATCTAGGTGGCTATAATTGGCCGTCAAAGCCCCGGTTTGCTACCTTGCGCAAACCTGGCAACAGATTCCCACGAACCCGGACAATGCGCATCCTCCGTCCGGGCGAGAAAAGCCATGGAATGCACACGGCAGCGGAAATTCACCTCCCGCACGCCACTTTATGGGACAAGCCCCTCTTGCTCGCCTGACGCGGAGCGGCACAAGACCCGCCATGCTGCACCTTGGCTCTTGCCGAACGCCACCGCCGGCAGCCTTCTCCCATGAAAAAGGGCTGGCCAGGACGTTCTTCCGTCCCGCCAACCCTCGCTGTGTTCGGCGCCTTCCCTACTCGAATTTGAGCGCATCCACGGGATTCATCTGCGCGGCGCGGGTGGCGGGCACTGTGCCGAAGACGATGCCCACACCGGTGGCCGACCCCAGCGCGATGATCACCGAAAGGGGCGAGATGGGAATGGTGTAGTCGGTAAAGAACCGGATGGAAAGCGGCACGGCAAGCCCCAGGATGGTTCCAACCACACCTCCGGCCAAAGAGATCAAAATCGCCTCGCTGAGGAACTGTAGTTTGATCTCTCGATAGGTGGCGCCCAGTGCTTTGCGGATACCGATTTCGCGGATGCGGGAGCGCACTGTAGCCAGCATGATGTTCATGATGCCCACGCCGCCCACGGCCAGCGTCACAGCCGCCACCATCACCAGTACCGCCGTGATGGCGTTTGCAATATTGGCCGCCATGGTCAGTACCGCCTTCATGGTCTGCGTCTTGTACACCGAGTTGGCGCGGTGGCGGCTCTTGATGATGCGCACAATCTCATTGGCCGCGGCGGGGACTTCGTCCATGGTGCGCATGGAGAAGTAAATCTGGTTCACGCGCTCGGTGCCGGTAAAGTAGCGGACCACGGAGTACGGGACCAACAAGGTCTGATCGGCAATCTCTGACATACCAAAGTCATCCACCGACTGCCGGAAGACGCCGATCACCGTAAACGGAATGCCACTGATCTCGAAGGTCTGGCCTACAGCGGCGTCAGGAGATCCGTACCGCTCCTTGGCGTAAGCCTCACTGACAACAGCGCACTTCATGTGGGTGTTGTCGTCGGTCTCATCCAAAAAGCGGCCCGCACTAATCACCAAATTGCGGATATAACGGTACTGCGCGCTCACACCCAGAATCAGCGTGTCTTTGGTCACGCCGCCGCCGTAGCTGATGCGCTCGTGCATGTCCATCACCGGCGAGGAGTACATCACGCCCGGCATTTGCTGCACCACCGTCTTTTCGTCTTCGCGCGTCAGGTAATCGGTGTAGCGGATATGCTCGGCCGGAGTGGGTCCTCCACCGGAGTACTCCACCTCCACCGAATTGGTTTCAATCTTCTGCAACTGCTCCAGGATGTAGCGGCGGCCGGTCATGCCGATGGTCACCACCAGGATCACCGAAGCAGTGCCGATCACCATCCCCAGCGCGGTCAGCGCGAAGCGGGCTTTGGAGGCGCGGAAACTGTCCATGGACAGCTTCAGAATCTCGCTCAGCATCATGGTGCGGCTGGCGCTACCCAGCGTCTCTTCAAAGCTGCTTCGGCGGCGGGAATCGGTCTCGGGTTTGTTCTCTGTCATGCACGTCCTGGAGATTCAACGCGCCCCGCAACCGGAGCAGGAGCACCGGGCTGGGCCATCGAAAGTCACCTACTAGCTTACGCGTTAAGGGGCTGGAAACAAAAACGGAGGCTCTGGCCGCATCCAAGCCTGCCACGGACTCTCCGACCCGTGACCACGCTCACCGCTTGCTGCCAAAGGCACAGCGTAGCCTCCCCGTACATGAGCGGGCATGCGATCAGTGAAGCGCTGTTGCTGGGATTGGCGACCGGGCCGGTATGCCTGGCTACCTGCGGACCCGTAGTGGCGCCGTGGCTCCTGGCGCAACCTCAGGGAATCGCCCGGCAATGGCGACCGATGGGCCTGTTTCTGACCGCCCGATTGATGGGCTATATGGCCTTTGCCGTCGTCGCCTGGCTGGCCGGCGCGGCGGTGCCTCGCGCCTGGGAAACCCATCGCTGGCCCATGGCGCTGGTGAACCTGTTGTTGGCAGCGGCCATGGTGGCCTGGGCTCTGGGCTGGCCGCGCCGCAAATGCGGCAAAGCAGGGCGGAGCACGCTGGTACAGATCGATCAGCCGGTCCGCAGTCGGCGGTCGAGCGCGCTCCTGCTGGGCTTTCTCACCGGCATCAATTTTTGCCCGCCGTTTCTGGCTGCCGGAGTTCGGGCCGCGCAATTGAACCATTTGGCCGCCGCACTCGTATTCTTTGCAGTCTTCTTTTTAGGAACAGTGGTCTGGTTTGCGCCCATGGCGGCGCTCGGCCTGGTGCGGCGCAGCTCCGCCGTGGTGGCCGTGGCGCGCATGACCGCGCTCCTGCTGGCCCTGTGGTACGCAGGCACGGGTCTGATGATCCTTGCCCGGGAGGCATTTCATGGCTAATGCAAAAACAACCAGCCAGCCGGTTGCGCGGAGCATGGGCCGGTCCCTGCTGATGACCTTGCCCATGGCATTGTGGACCCTGCTGATGTTCACTCCGGGGCTCATGAAGCCGGGCCTGAATCAACACATTGCCGCCGTCCTGACCGGAGCCTTCATGGTGTGGCTCTTCTACAGGATGCTGCGCACCGGGCAAACTTATCGCTGGCGCAGGATCTTCTTTGTCGCGCTCGGATTCCTGTTTCCGGTAGGTTTTGTGGCCGCGCTGCTGACCCTGCGCGGCTCCATGAGCATTCCCATCGAACACATGATTTCAGGAGATACGCCCTTCTGCTACATGGTGATCCCGATGCTGATCATCCCAGCCGCGCTCACCCACACGCTGGCGTTTCCGGGCTCGATTCTGCCCACCCCATCCAACCCTCATTCCATAGCGGCGATGATCGGATTGTGGCTGGGCATGACGCTGGTGCTGGGCAAGGCCTGGTGCGCGTATGGATGTTTCTTTGGCGGCCTGGAAGAGGGCTTTGCCAGCATCACCCGGCGCGCCCGGATACGCAAACTGGACGAGCGCCTCCGTCTCGTCCCCTGGGCGGTGCTGTTGGCAATTGTGCTGCTCTCCGCCGCCATCTTCGAGCCGGTCTACTGCATGTGGCTTTGCCCCTTCAAAACCGTTACCGAGTTTCCCGCGGTGCACGATGCGGAAACCGCCATCCAGTTCGGCGTTTTCGTGCTGCTGTTCACCGGTCTGGTGGTGGTGCTGCCCTTCCTGACCAAGAAGCGGACCCAGTGCGGTTTCTTCTGCCCGTTCGGAGCCTTCCAATCGGTCTTCAACAAGATCAATATCTTCGATATCCGCATCGACCGCACGCGCTGCGTCGATTGCGGCTTGTGCGTGGTCAAGTGCCCCACCATGGCCATCAACCCCGAGTCCGTCAACAAAGGTGAAACGCTGATGAGCTGCATGAAGTGCGGTGCCTGCGTGGATAGCTGCCAGAAGGACGCCGCGGTATGGCACATCAAGGGCACAGAGGTGGGCCGCAATCCGGAGCGCGCCCGACTGCTCTTCCTCTACGCCGCCTGGGCCATGGCCACCATGTTCGGCGGCAGCGTGATTGCCAACGGACTCTCCACCCTGCTTCATCTCATTTTCCGTGGCTGAAAGGAGGCCTGCCATGCGCGTTCGTCTACTGTCCATACTGGGATATACCGCCGCCGTAGCCACTTTGCTGGTGGCCCTGCTGGTGCCGCTCAAATTGATGGGAGGTATTGCCGCCGTGGTGGCCCATGCCGGATTCCGCATCGATCCGATGTATAGCGGCGGAACCGCCCTGCGCACCCTGCAGAGCGCGGGCTATAAGCTGACCATCTACGCGCCGGTCTATCCTCACCGGCTACAGCGCGGCAAGCCCTTCCAGCAGGTGGTGTTCGAACCGGTCCAGGCGCTGCCCGCGCAGGTAACCGAAGCCATTGACATGAATGGGGACGGCCAACCCGATGTGCGCGTAACGTTCCGGATCCCCAGCGATGCCAACGCGCCGCTGCATGGCAGCGTGGTCGCGCTCAATAGCATCTGCCAGTCGGTTCCGGACATCAGCAACAATTCTTTTTCTGAATTGCTGGCCCGCACCGGCGACCGCATTGTGCTGCGCATTCCACTGAATCTGAAGTAGCGATCAGTCCAGCGGCCCCAGAGAACGGCAGAGCGCGGCAAAACTCTCCAGAGGTAAGGACTCGGCGCGCGCTTGCGCATCAATGCCGGCAGCAGCCAGGGCAGCCGTTACCGCGTCGGGAGAGACGCCTGCGGCGCGCAGGTTGTTGGCCAGCGTTTTACGCTTTTGCGCGAAGGCCGCCTTCACCAGCCTGATCAACGGTTCTTCCTCCACACCCAGTTCCGCAAAACGCGGGGCAAACCGCCAGCGGAAGACGGTGGAATGCACCTCGGGCGGCGGCTCAAAAGCTTCGGGAGGCAAGGTGAAGAGCCGCTCGGTGGGACCATACATCTGTGTGGTCACGGAGAGTATGCCGTAGTCGCGCGAGCCGGGCTCGGCCGTGACGCGGTCCGCCACCTCACGCTGCACCATCAACACCGCCACATCGAGCGAGCTGGCGCATTCGGCCAACCGCAACAGAATGGGCGACGTGATGTAGTAAGGCAAGTTGCCGGCAATGGCCAGCTTATGGTCCGACGCGGCGGCCAGAGCGGCAAAGTCGAACTTGAGCACATCCTGCTCGACCACTTCGATGCGGTTGCCAAAGTGCACCTGCAAACGCAACGCCAGTTGGTGATCCACCTCAACAACCACCAGGCGGCCGGCGCGCGTGGCAATGCGCTCGGTAATGGCGCCCAGACCGGGACCGATCTCGACCACGGTGCGGTTGTTCACTTCACCCAGCGCCATGGCGATGCGCTCCATGGCGGTTTCGTCACGCAGGAAATTCTGACCGAGTTTGGATTTTGCAGGCATGGGCTCTTTTGATGGTAGCCGACCCGGCCGCCCCAGGCAGGCAGAAGCCGGATTAGAATGGGACAGCCGGGAATTCCCGCCAGAAGCGGCGCAGGAAGCCGCTGGAGATCACCACGTGAAAACTGGAATTTTTGTTAGCCGCTGGGCGGCAGCGCTTTGGTTGGTTGCCTTTGTTATCGTTCCCACCGTGAAGGCTCAACCCCCTTCCCCTACCCGGAAAACCGATGCCGCTGAGATTGCCCGGCTGCGCCAGGAGACAAGCGCCGGAGTCGCCCGGCTGGAGCAGTGGCGCGTGCCCGCCAGCGGGCTCTATGCCCAGCCCACCGGCTGGTGGAATGCCGCCAACATTGTGACCACGCTGGTGAACTACGCGCGCGTCACCGGCGACCGCAGTGTGCTGGCTGCCGTGGATGCCACCTTTGAACGCGCCAATGCCGCCAACAAAACCAACAACTTCCTGAACGAATACAACGACGATGAAGGTTGGTGGGCGCTGGCCTGGATCGACGCGTACGACCTGACCCGCAAGCCCAAGTATCTGGCCATGGCCAAAACCATCTTTGCCGACATGGCCGCTCAGTGGGAGGAGCCCACCTGCGGCGGCGGCATCTGGTGGAGCAAGAAGGACCAATACAAAAACGCAATTGCCAATGAGCTCTTTTTGTCCGTAGCCGCAGCGTTGGCCAACCGCGATACGGACCGCGCGGCACGGGCGCGCGCGCTGGACTGGGCCCACCGCGAGTGGACCTGGCTGGAGCACTCCGGCATGATCAATGCTCAAAACCTGTTCAACGACGGGCTCAAGTCAAAGAATCCCAAGGCCTGCACCAATAACGGGCAGAATACCTGGACCTATAACCAGGGCGTGATTCTGGGCGGTCTGGTGGAATTGGCACGCGCCGACAAGAATCCAGCCCTGTTGCAGCAGGCCGATGCCATCGCCTCGGCCGCCATCGCCCATCTGGTCACTCCGGAGGGTGTGCTGACCGAGCAGACCGTGCATGGCGGCGATGCACCGCAGTTCAAAGGCATCTTTGTGCGCAATCTGATGCTTCTGCACAAGGCTGCTCCGCAATCGCGCTACAAAGCCTTTCTCCTCACCAATGCGCAGAGCATCGTGGCGCATGCCGCGCCCGATCATGCGTATGGCGGCAACTGGGAGGCGGTGGTGGACTCGGCCGACGCCACGCGACAAAGCTCGGCACTAGACGCTCTAGTAGCCGCTTTGGCCATGCGTTAGCCTCTTCCCCGGGCCGGCCCCAGTTGTAGCCTGTCCGGGGGTTTGCTAAAATCCAGAGATACATGGTCCGCTTTCCCCAGCTTCGGTCCTGTTGTTGCCTGTCGAACATCTTCGACGGGTGCCCCTGCTAGTCTTCGAATTTCTCCGCACAATCGAAGCAGAAGCACCCGCAGCCGATCCGGCCGCGCAACCCTTCTTGTACCACCGGCCATCGGCACATCCCCAACCCGTTAGCGAACGAGGTCCTGATGCCGTTAGACGCAAGCACACTGCAAGCTCCTTCTCTCTCCACCACCAGCCGGCTCAGCCACCTGAAGCTGCTGGAAGCCGAGAGCATCCACATCCTGCGCGAGGTTGCTTCGGAATTCGAGCGTCCCGTGATGCTCTATTCGATTGGCAAGGACTCCAGTGTCATGCTGCGGCTGGCGCAAAAAGCCTTTGCTCCAGGGCCGATCCCCTTCCCGCTGCTACACGTGGATACCGGCTTCAAATTCCGCGAGATGATCGAGTTCCGCGACCAGATGGCGAAGGATATCGGCGCGGAGCTGCTGGTATGGCGCAATGAGCCTGCCATTGCCAACGGCACCAATCCCATCGTGCTCGACACCAAGCGCTGCTGCCAGTTGCTCAAGACCCAGGCCCTGCTGGACGCGCTCAAGCACTACAAGTTCGATGCCGCTTTTGGCGGTGCCCGCCGCGACGAAGAAAAGTCGCGCGCCAAGGAACGCATTTACTCCTTCCGCGACAGTTCTGGCCAATGGGACCCGAAGAACCAGCGCCCCGAGCTCTGGAATCTGTACAACGCGCGCGTGCATCCGGGCGAGAGCATCCGCGTCTTCCCGCTCTCCAACTGGACCGAGATGGACGTGTGGCAGTACATCCACGAAGAAAACATTCCCGTGGTCGATCTCTACTTTGCCAAGGAACGCCCGATGTATGTGCGTGGCGAAGCTCTGCTGCCCACCGAACAGGAGTTCGTCGCCCTGCCCGGCGAAAAGCCGCAAATGGTGAAGAGCCGTTTGCGTTCGCTCGGATGCAGCCCTTGCACCGGCGCCATTCGCTCGGATGCGACCACCATCCCCGACATCATCGCGGAGCTGATCTCGTTCCGTTCGTCGGAGCGCGCCAACCGCGTGATCGATCACGACCAGGAAGGCTCCATGGAGCTGAAGAAGCGCGAAGGATATTTTTAACTTTTGCCTGCAGAATCCAAGCTTTCGTGAAGAGTACGGACACGTGAAGAGTACGGACACGTGAAGGGTACGGACTTCAGCCCGTACATGGATGGCGATAAGACAAACGGGCTTGAGCCCCTGAAGGACCGCGACGCAGATGCGCGGGATGGATGCAGAGGTCGATGAATGGCAACCGCAACGCCACAGTTTTCGATTGAAGAATTTCTGGCCCAGGAACAGGCCAAGGACATGCTGCGCTTTTCCACCGCCGGCAGCGTGGACGATGGCAAGAGCACGCTGATCGGCCGTCTGCTCTACGACACGCAATCGGTGTACGAAGATCAGGTGCGTTCCATCGAAGGCAAGGGCACCACCGCTCCCGGGCAGATCGACTTTGCCCTGCTCACCGATGGATTGCGCGCCGAGCGTGAACAGGGCATCACCATCGACGTGGCCTATCGTTACTTCTCCACGGCTAAGCGCAAGTTCATCATTGCCGATACGCCGGGCCACGAACAGTACACGCGCAACATGGCCACCGGCGCGTCCACGGCCGATGCCACGGTGGTGCTGATCGATGCCTCCAAGGGCGTGCTGATCCAGTCGCGCCGCCATGCCTTCATCGCTTCGCTGCTGCGCGTACGCCACGTGATCGTCGCCGTCAACAAGATGGATCTGATCGGCTACGACGAAGCAAAGTTCCGCGCCATTGTGGAAGATTTCAACGCGGTGCTGGCGCGCATCGCCGGAGACACGGGCAACGCGGTGGAAGCTGTCTTTGTGCCGGTTTCAGCGCTGGTGGGCGACAACATCGTGCACAAAACCGATGCCATGCCCTGGTACATGGGCCCTTCGCTGCTGGAGTTGCTGGAGGCCCTGCCCCCCTCGGAAGGCGCGGTGGATGCGCCCTTCCGCATGCCGGTGCAGCGCGTCATCCGTCCCGATCACACCTTCCGCGGCTTTGCCGGGCAGATTGCCTCAGGCCGCGTCCGCGCGGGCGACTCCATTGTGGCGCTGCCTTCCGGACGCGCTGCAAAGGTTGAACGCATTGTCACCTTCGACGGCGATCTGGCGGAAGCTCGCGCGCCACTCTCCGTCACCCTGGTGCTGGATCGCGAAATCGACATCAGCCGTGGCGACCTGCTGGCTGCGGCCGACGCTACGCCCACCGTCTCGCGCCATCTGAGCGCACAGTTGGTGTGGATGGACGCCAAACCGCTGGCTCTGAACAAGCGCTACCTGATGAAGCACACCAGCCACACCGTGCCGGGCTTTGTGCGTCTCATCGAACACCGCACCAACATTGCCACGCTGGAACACGAGCAGGCGGAAACGCTCGAAATGAACGGCATTGGCCGCGTGGAGATCGAACTGCTGCGCCCCATCGCACTCGATCTGTATGGCGAGAATCGCGGCACCGGAGCCTTCATTCTGATTGACCCCATCACCAACGCCACAGCGGGCGCGGGCATGATTGCAGCGGTCGAAACTGATACCTCCGACGGCGTGGAAGAGGCTGCGGAAGCCGCCGGCCCGGTCACAGCCGAGGAACGCGCCGCACGCTGGGGACACCAGGGCGGCGTGCTTGAGTTGGAAGGCTCGGCGGAGTTGATCGATCAGGTGGAACGCTCGCTCTTCTCGGCCGGCGTGGTGACACAGCGAATCGAGTTGGGCAACATTCTGTTTGCCAGCAATCGTGGGCTACTGGACACCCTGAAAAAGCTCCAGACCGGGGCGGGCATTCTGCTGCTGGCCGCGCGCGTCACGGAAAGCGAACAACTGATTGCGCGCGTGGGCGAGCACAAGGCGCTCATCGACGGCGCGAATCGCGCGGCGGCCATCTCCGCCGTGCACTATCTGTTGCACGAAGCAAAGATTCTGCACGACGTGGAAAGGGCTGGGCTCTAATGGCAATCGATGCAATTCAGGCTGAAGTGACGGCGAAACTGGACGCGGTGCGCAAAGCTCTGGCCGAAGAAATCAAGGCCGGTGCGGGCGATGTGTGCATCACCTGCAGCTTTCAGGCCGAGGATGTGCTGTTGACCAAGCTGGCGCTGGAATTGGACGCCAGGATTCCCGTGCTGTTTCTCGACACCGGCTATCACTTCCCCGAGACCTACGCATACCGTGACAAGATTGCACAGGAATGGAATCTGAACCTGATCAACCTGCTGCCGGCAAAAACCGTGGCCGAGCAGGAGGCTGAGTTCGGCAAGCTCTATGAAACCGCGCCCGACCGTTGTTGCGGACTGCGCAAGGTTGAGCCGCTCTTCAAGGCAGTGGCGGAATACCGCGTATGGATCACCGGACTCAGGCGCGAGCAGGCCAAAAGCCGCGCGGCGCTGGAAGAGCGGTCCATATTCCATCTGCCCTCGGGCGCGACTGTGCTCAAGCTGGCTCCGCTCACCGAGTGGACCACGCGCGATGTGTGGTATGCCTGCGAGCAGCTCGGCATTGAGCGCCTGTCGCTCTATGACCAGGGCTACACCTCGATTGGCTGCGCTCCCTGCACCACGCTACCTCTGGACCCAAACGATCCGCGTTCCGGCCGTTGGGCGGGTCGCAAAGTGGAGTGCGGAATCCACATTGAGGCGCCTTCCGGGCACTAAAAAGGTGCCGCGCAGAAGGTTTGAAATCGCCAGCTCGACGGGCCGCCCTGTGCGGCCCTTACAATGACTGTGAAAAGGATTTCATACCCATGGCCAACTTCCAGATCATGACCAAGCCGATGGGGCCAATCTGCAACCTGGATTGCACCTATTGCTTTTACCTCGAAAAGGAAAATCTCTACGGCGGCGCGGTCAAGGACTACCGCATGCGGGACGAGCTCCTGGAGAGCTATATCCGCCAATACATCAAGTCGCAGCAGACGCAGGTGGTCAATTTTGCCTGGCAGGGCGGCGAGCCCACGCTGCTGGGAGTGGAATTTTTCCAAAAAGTGGTCGCGCTGGAGGCCAAATACGCCGACGGCAAGCAGATCCAGAATGCCTTCCAGACCAATGGCACCCTGCTCGACGACCAATGGGGCGAATTCCTGGCCCGCAATAACTTTCTGATCGGCCTCTCCGTGGATGGCCCCCCGCACCTGCATGATGCTTATCGCGTGGACAAGGGCGGCCAGCCCACCCACGAGCGGGTCATGCGCGGTCTGGGCGTGCTGAAAAAGCACGGTGTCGAATTCAACACCCTCACCGTGGTGAACCGGAAGAACTCGCAGTATCCGCTGGAGGTCTACCGCTTCCTGAAGGAGATCGGCAGCCAGTACCTGCAGTTCATCCCCATTGTGGAAGAAATCGCCGAGGAGCCCAACTCGCAGGGGCTGCGCCTGCTGAAGCCTTACGCGCCGAAGACCCAGGTTTCCGAGTGGTCAGTGGATTCGCTGCAGTGGGGCGTGTTCCTGCAGACCATCTTCGACGAGTGGGTACGGCAGGATGTGGCGCGCACCTTTGTCAATCTGTTCGATGTGGCGCTGGAAGCGTGGATGGGCATGGACCCAAGCCTGTGCGTCTTTGCACGCAAGTGCGGCGCGGCCCTGGCCATGGAACACAACGGCGACCTGTATAGCTGCGACCACTTTGTGTACCCGGAGAACAAGCTGGGCAACATTCTGGAACATCCTTTGGCGCAACTGGCCGTACAGCAGCAGCAGATCAAATTTGGCGATGCCAAGGAAAAAGGCCTGCCCAAAGCCTGCCGCGAGTGCGATGTGCGCTTTGCCTGCAACGGCGAATGCCCCAAACACCGTTTTCTGAAGACCGAAGAGGGTGAAGGCGGATTGAATTATCTGTGCGCCGGCTACAAGCACTTTTTCCACCACATCGATCCATATATGCGCTTTATGGCCAATGAGTTGCGTGCCCAGCGGCCACCGGCAAACGTGATGGCGTGGGCCGCGAACGCGGGAGCCCGGAGCTAACGCAGGATCAGGACGGCTGTCTCTGGGGCAAGGCGCAAATTGCCGCACTCCAGAAAGCGGCAGCCTTATTCCTGCTCAGCGACAGAGGATGGCGATCCGGATTGTCTCTTGGAAACCTTGAAGTTGAGGGGAGAAAAGATGTTGGTGCGGAAGGCGGGACTTGAACCCGCAAGCCTTTTGGGCGCTAGCTCCTAAGGCTAGTGTGTTTGCCATTTCACCACTTCCGCACGCTTCTACCTCACCAGTTCAGGGATGAGCTGGGAGAACCGGCCTGGGATGCGCTGGTGAACACGCATCGAAGGTTACGGTCTATCCAAGTCTAGAGGGAGTGGAGCAACGTTGCAACCGGTAAAGCAACTGAGGTTCGGGTTGGAGAAGCGCTTTACCGCACACCACAAGCGGCCGGCGGCCAGAAGCAGGTTGTCAGCATCTGGTCTGCTCGCCTAAGATTTTGCGCGAGGAGTATTTACGCATGAGATTCGCCTTGGGAAGTATCCGCTGTGCAGCCTTGCTGCTCTTCTCGGGAACGTTATCACTCACGTCCCTTTCCGCTCAGCGTCTGAGCGATTTTGAAAAAGCTACCCAGACCCTACCGGCTAATGCGCAAACTGTTGTGCACCGGTTGGAGACGCTGCGGGAGCTGCCGGATGGCCAGTGGCGCATCCATGCAGGCGACCTGATGCATGGTGAAGCCACAGACGTGGACACCTCCAACTGGCAGGTTGTCCCTAACAACTACAAGGCCCCGAATGAGGCCGTCTGGCTCCGCCAAACCTACACCATTCCCGAGACGCTCTCCGGCTACGATTTGACCGGCGCGCGCATCTGGTTTGATTTCCATGCCTACGGCAATGGGCCCATGCCGGAGATCTACTACTTCAACGGCCGCCGCGTGGCCATTGGTGAAGATCTTGAGCCCATGGTGATGCTGGACAAGGCCAAGCCCGGCGACACGGTGGTGGTGGCCGTCAAGTTGCTGCACACGGTCGACACCAAGACCCTGCGCGGCGCCACACTGCGCATCGACATTCCCGAGACTCGCCCCAATCCCGTGGACCTGTGGCAGGAACTGCTCAGCTCGGCCTTGATGGTTCCCTCGCTTGAGCCCGGTGACAAAGCCAAAATGCAAACCGTGCTGGACGCCATTGCCGCCGTGGACGTAAAAGCTCTGGACGCGCACGATCAGGCCAAATTCGACGCCAGCATCAAGGCTGCGTCCACCAAGCTGGCCACGCTCCGCCCCACCCTGCAGCAAGCCACCTACCATCTGGACGGCAACGGCCACATCGATGCCGCATGGCTCTGGCCCTGGACCGAGACGGTGGACGTGGTGAAGCGCACCTTCGGCACCGCCCTGCAGCTCATGTATGAGTACCCCGGTTACACCTACTCGCAATCCGCCGCGGCCTACAACGAGTGGATGGCCGACAAGTATCCGGAGATGAATACCGAGATCGCCAAGCGGGTCAAGGAAGGCCGCTGGGAGATTGTGGGCGGCATGTGGGTGGAGCCCGATCTGAACATGCCCGATGGCGAAAGCCTGGTCCGCCAGTTGCTGGTAGGCAACCGCTGGTTCAAAAAGAACTACGGCGTTACGGCACGCATCGGCTGGAACCCGGATTCGTTCGGCTACACCTGGCAACTGCCGCAGATCCTGAAGAAGAGTGGCCTGGATTACTTTGTGACCCAGAAGATGAGCTGGAACGACACCAATCAGTTCCCCTTCAAGCTCTTCTGGTGGGAGTCGCCGGACGGCTCGAAGGTGCTCACGTATTTCCCGCACGATTACGCGGTCACCAACCTGAATCCGGTGCGGCTGGCCAACGACATGCAAAAGGCGCGGACGTTTGCTCCGGGCAGCCTGGAGATGCTGGACCTCTACGGTGTGGGTGACCACGGCGGCGGTCCCACGCGCGCCATTCTGGATGAGGGCTTCCACTGGTCCAAGGCCGATGGCACAGGCGCAACCAAGACCACACCCAACTTCAAGTTTGGCGGCGCGCAGTCCTTCTTCAATGACGTGGAGAAGCAGATTGCTCCCGACAGCCCCACCTGGAACTACACCTCGATCGCCAAGGGCTATGCGCCTCCCGCGGCGGAGAACGGCAAGATCACCGTTCCCACCTGGAAGGCCGAACTCTACTTTGAGTACCACCGCGGCGTGATGACCACACAGGCCATGCAGAAGCACAACATGCGCTTCAGCGAAGTGCAAACGCTCGATGCCGAGAAGTACGCCTCGCTGGCCTGGGTCATGGCTGGACGTGAATATCCGGCGCACGAATTGACCGAGGACTGGAAGAAGGTCCTCTTCAACCAGTTCCACGACACCGCCGCCGGCTCCGGCATCGGCGTGATCTATGCTGATGCGCAGAAGGACTACGACGTGGTCCGCTGGTCAACGAACGAGATCAGCGCGGCCTCGCTGACTGCGGTTGCGGCCCAGATCGATACTCGCGGCCAGGGCACACCCGTAGTCGTCACCAACCCGCTCGCCTGGGAACGCTCCGGCGACGTAGACGTGACCGTGCAGGCGGCCGATGCCGCCACCACCAGCTTTGCGGTGGTGGATGGGACCGGTAAGCCCACCGCGCCCATTGCCAGCAGCGTGGACGCCAAAACCGGCGTGGCGCACCTGACCGTGCACGTGGAGAAGGTTCCCGCTCTCGGTTACAAGGTGATCCGCATCGTGGCCGGTCAGCCGGGTGCGGCCATCAGCCCCACGGCAACAGAAACCGCCGACTCCATCACCCTTGCTGAAGGCGGCCTGCGCGTTACCGTCGACAAGAAGAATGGCTGCATTGTGAGCCTGCAGAAGGACGGCTTCGAGTCCATTGCCAAGGGCGCCTGCGGCAACGAACTGCAAGCCTTCAAGGATGTTCCGCAAAAGTACGATGCGTGGAACGTGGACCCGGGCACCTTTGACGTGGCTCCCACGCTCTTGACCAAGGCCGATACCGTTGAGCTTCTCCATGCCAAGAGCGCGCATCCGGCCGTTCGCGTCACGCGCAACTGGCAGAGCTCGAAGTTCGTTCAGACCATCACTCTGCCTCCGCAGGCCGGGCTGGTGGACGTGGAGAATCAGATTGACTGGCATGAGCGCCACATTCTGCTGAAGGCATCCTTCCCGCTGGCGGCCAGCAGCAACGCAGCCACCTACGAGATTCCTTATGGAACCATCGAGCGGCCCACCACACGCGCCAATAGCTGGGAAAAGGCGCAGTTTGAAGTGCCGGTGATGCGCTGGGCTGATCTGGGCGACAGCCAGCACGGCCTAACCCTGCTGAATGAGGACAAGTATGGCTACGACGCCGTAAACAACCTGCTGCGGCTCACCCTGCTGCGCGCTCCAACCTGGCCCGATCCCGAGGCCGACCAGGGCCACCACCACTTCCACTACGCTGTGTATCCGCATGCTGGCACCTGGAAGGACGCCGGCACGGTGCGCAAAGGCTGGGAGTACAACTACCCGCTTACCGCCGTGGCCACCACCGCGCACACCGGTGCGTTGCCCTCGGTCCACTCGTTTGTCTCGGTTGCTCCGGAGAACGTGGTGCTGACCGCAGTGAAAAAAGCCGAAGATGCGAATGGCCTGATCCTGCGCGTGTACGAGTGGGCCGGCAAAACCGGTACCGCGGAGTTCCACGTACCGGCAGGCGCAACCGCTGCCACTGTAACCAACATGAGCGAAACGCCCGAGGGCCAGCCGCTCACCATCGCCAACGGCGTGGTGAAGGCTCCCATCCACCCCTACGAAATTCTCACCGTGCGTGTGGATTATCCGGCGGCTCAGAAGTAGGCAGTCCTTCACCAACATCAGAAACACAACGCCTCATCTTTGCCGCGCAACTTGCGGCTGGGATGAGGCGTTTTCCTTGCAGCGATGAATTGCAGCTATTCCAAAACCGGCATGATGCGCTTCATGAACTCATCGAAAAGGGGAACCGTAAAAGCCGTGTCGCCGTGCGTCGGACTCCACACCATGCCTTTGGTCATCAGGCTTGCGCGTGTCGGGCCAAGAGAACTAACCTTGCGTTGCATTCTGTCAGCGATATCCCCCGAACGGTGCGGTCCGGGACCCAAGTCAGCCATCGCACGGAGATACTTCTTTTCTGCCGGAGTCAATCGGTCAAAACGCACCCGGAAAAAGCTCTCATCCAAAGCCGCAATCGATTCAGCAGAGGCATTCAATACATCGGCAGGTTGAATAGGGCTACTGGACGCCACATCCCAAGCATGTTTACCCCACTCTTGCAAAAAGTATGGGTAGCCTTGTGTCTTTTCGACAATCAAACGCACCGCTTCAGGCTCGATCCCAGCCCCTTCATTCACGATGGGGCGCACAATTGCATTAGCCGCGTCGGATTCGTGCAAGGGGCCTATCTCCGGAAAGTCGAAGAGCCGTTCCGTGTAGGATTTCGCCTCACCCATGAGCCCTCGCAGTTGCGGCAAGCCGGCACCCACGACCGTCACAGGCAACTGCTCCTGCGAACAGCGATGCAACGCGGCTATAAGAGCTGCCAACTGCGCCTCCCGAACGTATTGCAGTTCATCGATAAACAAAATCAGGGCGTTATTAGCAGCTTTGGCGGCCAATCCAATTTGTTGGAGCAAGATCGTCAGGTCGCCCTCAAGATCACCATTGTCGGCAAGGCCTGGTTCGGGATCATAGTCCAGGCCCACCTCAATGTCCGCGTAGGTCACCTTCAGTTTTCCTACAAAACCAGCCAGAGCCCTTAGAGCCCGAATCGCAAGATCCTTCGCAGCCTGACTCCGGCTTAGGTGCAACAAAGCCAGACGCAGGGCCGGCGCAAGAATTGCGGGCAATGAGCGATTCTCCGGAGCTTCAATCCGGAGAGTCTGAATTCCCAGAGCCTCTGCATCTCGCCGAATCTGGTCGAGCAACACCGTCTTGCCTACGCCACGCAGACCAACTAAAACCGCGCTCTTGCTTGGCTTGCCCAACCTCAGCCTTTGCAAACGGATCGATAAATCTTCACGAATTGCAGTTCGGCCAGCAAGTTCTGGAGGCGGACTGCCGGCACCTGGAGCAAACGGATTGTGAATCGGATCCATTTGTACACAATTTAGCATGTTTTATCTGAATTCACTAAAATTCATAAATTACATATAAAACCGAGAAACCTCTTTCCCTTGGTCTCTCCCCGCTTATAAACGCATGAAAACAAAACCGCCTGACCTCTTCGAGGTCAGGCGGTTTGTTTTGAAGCGGTATGGAGCTTAGAGTCCGGCCTGCTGCTTGAGGGCGGCAGCCTTGTCGGTAGCTTCCCAGGTGAAGTCGGCGTCGTTGCGGCCAAAGTGGCCGTAGGCAGCCGTCTTCTGGTAGATGGGGCGACGCAGCTTCAGGCTTTCGATGATGCCCTTGGGCTTGAGCTCGAAGTTGGCGCGGACCAGTTCGGTGATCTTCTCATCAGCAACCTTGCCGGTGCCGAAGGTTTCCACCAGAACCGAAACCGGGTCAGCCACGCCGATGGCGTAGGCCAACTGCACTTCCGCCTTGTCGGCCAGGCCGGCAGCCACGATGTTCTTGGCAATGTAGCGCGCCATGTAGGCAGCCGAGCGATCCACCTTCGTCGGATCCTTGCCACTGAAAGCGCCGCCGCCGTGACGGCCCGCGCCACCGTAGGTATCCACGATGATCTTGCGGCCGGTCAAGCCGGTGTCGCCCATCGGTCCGCCGATCACAAAGCGGCCGGTCGGATTGATGTGGTACTTGGTGTTCTCATCCAGCCACTCGGCGGGCAGCACGGCCTTGATCACATACTTCATGATGTCGGCATGCAGCTCTTCGTTGGTAACCGAGTCAGCATGCTGGGTGCTGATGACCACCGCATCGATGCGAGCGGGCTTGCCGTTCACGTACTCGATGGTGACCTGGCTCTTGCCGTCGGGACGCAGATACGGCAGCTTGCCGTTCTTGCGCACCGCGGTCAGTTGATGGGTGAGCTTGTGAGCCAGCGAAATGGCAGCGGGCATCAGCTCGGGGGTTTCGTTCGACGCGTAGCCGAACATCATGCCCTGATCGCCGGCGCCGCCCGTATCAACACCCTGGGCAATGTCGCCCGACTGCTTGTTGATGGTCGAGATCACGGCGCAGGTGTTGGAGTCGAAACCGTAGAGGGCGTTGTCGTAGCCGATGGAGGCAACCACACCGCGAACCAGGCCCTGGAAATCAACGTAGGCCTTGGTGGTGATCTCGCCGGCGATAACGACCAGACCGGTAGCGGTCAGAGTCTCGGCGGCGACGCGGCTGTAGGGATCCTGCTCCAGGCAGGCGTCCAGGATAGCGTCGGAGACCTGATCGGCGATCTTGTCAGGATGGCCTTCGGTCACAGACTCGGATGTAAACAGGAAACGATCGCTCAACTTCAAACTCCTGCCCATTGAAGGGAATCGAAAATAGCTTCTACGCCTGGCCGGAAACTGCGGACCGCAGAACGGTCACGACAAGCCCGCGGGCCCAGTCGAGAGGCAACACCGTCAGGAAAAAAACCTGGGATGCATCCATGTATGGTAATTGGGCCGGGCCAAGATGGGCAAAGATTGGGAGGTGAATGGAAAGGAAACGGGGTTGAAGAGCTTCCAGGCCGGGCTCAACGGTGCATCAAAGGTGCAGCTTCGAGCGGATGGACGCTACCCACTCATCCCATCCAGCCGGCAAGAGGGTTGACCACCAGCCGGCGCGCACACCGTAATAGCGGAAAGCCAGAAAGAGTGCGCCTGAAACCAGCAGAAACAGCAGGATAGCGCCTGCCCAGCGGAGCCGCAGTTCGGCCGAATCGTGACGCAGGATGCGCGCTTTGCCAACATTGGCGGCAAAGGCTGTCCAGTTGTCGTCGTCATCCACCTCGCGGCCGGCAGCGCTTGATGCCTTCAGGAAACGCTCTGTCCAGAAGTCCTCATCCAGCCCCAGAGCCGCAGCATACCCTCTCACAATCCCTTTGGAGAGGATGCCGCCAGGAAGCTGACGGAATTGTTCCCTCTCCAGCGCCTCCAGGTGGCGTGGATTGATCTTGGTAACAGCCGTGATTTGCTCCAGCGAGATGCGACGGCTGAGCCGCTCCATCCGCAGGTCTTCTCCGAAGTTTCCCATTGGCAACCGAAAAAAAGCGGTCTTCTCCCAGGGGCTTTAATCTTCACGATAAACCCGGAATTCCCCCTAGTCAAAAGAGGAAAAGAGGGTGGTTTTCTAGGGAGTTACCCCCTGCCCAGCCGGCCGGCAGAGGCGGCGCGGGCAAGACCTCCTGGCCGAACAGAACCGCGACGCCAAACCAGAGGTTTCTTTTTGGGGAGGTCTCGTACCATGGCAAAACAGCCATTTTGCTCTTTCCCCTCCAGGCAACGCTGCGGCATCGGCTTCGGAACAGGGCCAGACGCCCTATAGAACATGGAGCCAGAGGACGCGCCACCGCCGCTCCGGCCAGCCATCCCGCGCCTTCTTTTGTAGAAATGGGCAATAAACGCCCGAATTCATCGTCCTGTAACAAAGATCCCTAAGAATTAAGTGGGGAATTCATCTCCAATTTTTCCGTTTTCTCCTGGGTAAATAGTGACTGGCACGAGTCTCCACTGGAAACGCGTATCGGGAAATCCCTATTTGTCCCGGATTACTTTTTGGCAAACTCGCCGGAGAGTCAGCGGAATTTGCTGAACACTTACTGGGGAGTGTTTGCTGTTGGCCCCCAACCGCATCACCCAACTTTGCAGGAGAGCCATGAATCGACTTCGCAGACTCTGTAGCTTGCGGTCCGTCGCCGTGTTTGCCCTGGCGACGATCGTCGCGGTCTTCGCCGGTAGCAACGCGCTGGCGCAGTCCGCTGGCACGGGTACCATCACTGGAACGGTAGAGGACGCGGCCCTAGCCGTTATCCCTGGTGCCGCTGTCACCGTGACCAACGTTGATACCAACGTTGTACACACCTACACATCCAACGCAGCCGGCATCTACACCGCTCCGTTCCTTCAGCCCGGCCACTACAAGATAAGCGCCAAGGCTGCCAACTTCGGCATCACGGAAGCCACCGGCATGACGCTGCAGGTTGGTCAGACGATCACCATCGACCTGAAGATGTCGGTGAAGTCGGAAACCACGACGGTGGAAGTCGAAGGCGTGGGAGCGATTCTCGACACGCAGAAAACAGAAGTCTCCCAGGTAATGGATCAGCAACTGCTGCAGAACCTGCCGGTAGCCGCCCGCAACTGGTCCAGCTTTGTGCTGTTGACCCCCGCGGTGGCCCAGGACGGCGGTTCGGGCATGGTCAGCTTCCACGGCATCAGCGGCCTCTATAACCAGAATTACGTGGACGGCGCCAACAACAACCAGGTCTTCTTTGCCGAAGCACGCGGCCGTTCCTCGGGCGCGCCTTATGTGTACTCGGTGGACTCGATCAAGGAATTCCAGGCCGAGACCTCCAACTACTCGGTCGAATTCGGTCAGGCCGCCGGCGGTCAGGTGAACGCCATCACCAAGAGCGGCACCAACATGATGCACGGCGACCTGTTCTACTACCTGCGTTATCCGGATCTGAACGCTCTGGACCCGATGAGCAAGTACAACGGCCTCTATGGCTCAGGCGCCAGCAATGCCACCCTGAAGAACTCCCTGCTCACCCAGCCCGTGCACCAGCAGAACCAGTTCGGCGGCTCGGTTGGCGGTCCTCTGATCAAGGACAAGCTGTTCTACTTCTTTACCTATGACGGTTTCCGCAAGGTCGGCCGCGTGCTCTACTACAACACCAACACCATCACGCTGACGCCAACCGCTACCAACAGCGGAGGCACCGTGATCTCGCCCACCCAATGCCCCACCACCCTGGCCAGCTCGCTGTGTACGGCAGGCATCCAGTTCCTTTTGGATCAGGGACAGGCAGCTCCTTCGCGTTACGCCCGTCAGAACCTGTTCTTCCCCCGTGTGGACTACCACATCAACTCGAAGAACGACGCCTTCGTCGATCTCAACTGGGCCAACTTCGATTCGACCAACGGCTACTCGGGCAGCCCGACCTTCTCGAACAGCTCCCCGTCGACCAACGGTCCCACCAGCTATCACGAGCGCTTCATCGTCGGCGGCCTGACCACCACCATCAATGACCGCATGGTGAACCAGTTCCACGGCCAGTGGGGTCGCGATCTGGAAACCGCCGGCGCCAACGCTGCAGGTCCTTCGGTGGCGGTTGGTGCACTCAGCTACGGCATGCCCAACGCTCTGCCTCGCCCCAAGTTCCCGGATGAAACCCGCACCCAGCTCTCCGATGTCTTCAGTTGGGTCCGTGGCCGCCACACCTTCAAGTTCGGTGGCGACGTGAACATCATCCACGAACAGATGGTGAACCTCTATCAGGGCGGTGGCTTGTACAGCTACAGCGGCACCAACTCAGCCAAGTTCACCTCCTGGATCTCCGATGCCTTCCAGGGAGTGGCGGG
>Ga0207738_100034_pt1 | contig 32416 bp, 23 predicted proteins | sample LuqExpMetagenom9_FD_187767 | JGI IMG/M metagenome (GOLD analysis project Ga0207738, IMG submission 187767) | Tropical forest soil microbial communities from Luquillo Experimental Forest, Puerto Rico - Sample 9 (SPAdes) | ecosystem: Environmental > Terrestrial > Soil > Tropical forest ... | reverse complement strand
CACATGGCGCAGGGCTCCAGCGTGACATAGAGCGTGCAACCCGCCATGCGATAGTTGCCCAACGCCAACGCCGCAGCCCGCAGCGCCACCATCTCCGCATGCGCCGTAGGGTCCACGTCGCGCAGGGTGCGGTTCTGGCCACGCGCAACGAGAACGCCCTCGCGCACCACCACCGCACCGATAGGCACCTCGCCTGCTTCCGCCGCGGCGCGGGCTTCCGCTAGCGCTGCCTGCATGGCATCCATGTCGGCGATGGAGACGAGTTCGCTCATCTTACTTGGACAACTCCGCCGGCTGTTGCTGGCTCATGCAGTGCAGCGTGCCCAGGCCCCAGACGAGATCGACTGCGTGAATGCCGATGACATCGCGTCCAGGAAAGCACTCGGCCAGGATCGAAAGCGCAACGCGGTCCTTCGCATCATTGAAGGTCGGCACCAGAACGAGGCCATTGGCAATGTAAAAATTCGCATAGCTGGCCGGCAGGCGCTGGCCATCGAAGACCACAGGCTTGGGCAAAGGCAGTTCGACCAGCGTGTACTGCTTGCCCGCAGCAGTGCGTGCAGCCCGCAAACGGCGCAGGTTTTCAGCCAGAATTTCGTGATTGGGATCGGTGGTGTCAGGCTCAACGCAAGTAACGATGGTCTCTTCCGCAACAAAGCGGGTGATGTCATCCACGTGGCCATGGGTATCATCGCCCACGATGCCGCGATCGAGCCAGATCACCCGGTCCATACCCAGATAATCGGAGAAGATTTGTTCCAACTGTTCACGCGATAAACCAGGGTTGCGCTGCTGCACCTCGCTCAGCAAACACTCTTCGGTGGTGAGCAGCGTACCAGCGCCGTTGGTGTCAATCGAGCCACCTTCGAGAACCACACGGTGATCGTCGGCAAAGGGCATCCAGGCAGGAACGTCCAGCAACTCGGCGGCCTGCGCGGGAATGCGGTCGTCGAATTGCCAGTCCTCGTACTTGGCCCAGGCGTTGAAGCGCCAGTTGGTGAGGCCGATCTTCCCTTCCCCGTTACGGACAAAGATGGGACCGGAATCGCGCAGCCAGATGCGATTGGTAGGCCAGCGATGAAAGAGCACATAGTCAAGCTTTGCTCCCGCACGCTCAAGAATCGACTTGGCCCGCGCCTGTTCGCGCTCGTGCTGCACCAGCAGATGTACCTGCTCACGCTGCGAGAGCAAGCGAACGATCTCGGCGTAGACCCACGGAATGGGCTGGAATTTGCCCGGCCAGTCAGCGGGATTATGCGGCCAGGCCAGCCAAGTGGCCTGATGCGGCTCCCACTCGGCAGGCATGCGGTAGCCGAGCGAGCGGGGCGTCTGGTTGAGTACGGTCGTCCGTTCCATCAAATGTCCAATTCCTGCAGGAGCTAGAGCCCCTCAAATCTCCGAGTACGCTGAGCGGCACGGCTGAAGCCGTGCCCTTTCAAAGCCTACGTAACCGCGACCACGCGTGATCGCGGCAATACGGCAAGAAGTTACTTCTCGCCCCAGCTCGCCGCAGGATCAAGGTGACGGCGCGTGATGCCGCCATAGGCGTCAATACGACGATCACGCAGGAAGGGCCAGTTGCGGCGCGTGTCCTCCATCAAGCCAAGATCGAGGGTGGCAACAAGGATTTCCTCTTCGGTATGCGAAGCCTGGGCAACGATGCGACCAAAGGGATCGGCCAGGAAGCTACCGCCCCAGAACTCCAGACCCGGGCCCTCGACGCGGTTGCCCTTGATGTCGCCCTGCTCATGGCCAACGCGATTGACGCCTGCCACATAAATGCCGTTGGCAATGGCGTGGCCACGCTGAATGGTCTGCCAGGCCGAATACTGCGCCTCTCCGAACTCCGCCTTTTCCGCCGGATGCCAGCCAATGGCCGTGGGATAGAAGAGAACCTCCGCGCCCTGGAGAGCCGTGAGCCGCGCGCCCTCGGGATACCACTGATCCCAGCAGACGAGCGTGCCCAAACGACCATGCCTGGTATCGGTCGCCTTGAAGCCAAGATCGCCGGGCGTGAAGTAGTACTTCTCGTAATACAACGGGTCGTCGGGGATGTGCATCTTGCGATAGACATCCGCAATGGAGCCATCGGCATCGAGCGTAACCGCGGTGTTGTGGTAGAGGCCGGGGGCGCGGCACTCAAAGAGCGAGGCCACAATGACGACGCCAAGCTCCTTGGCCACCGCCGCAAGCGCCGTGGTGGAGGGGCCGGGGATGGGCTCGGCAAGGTCGAAGAGTGCGGTGTCCTCACGCTGGCAGAAATACTGGGCACGGAAGAGTTCCGGCAGGCAGACGACCTGGGCTCCGCGGCTGGCAGCCGTACGCACGTGCTCGACGGCGCGGGCGAAATTAAGGTCGGGGTCGGGGCCCATGCTCATCTGGACCAGGCCGACGGTAATTTTTTTCTGGTTCATCTCATTCTCCGGTGCCATTGCGGCGTACTTGCGCACGAGGGTGCTTCCCGCGTCTTGCAGGGGCACTCCCCTTTTTGATTTTACTTGGGATGAGCCTGTGTACAGATACGAACAGCGGCAAAGGGTTCAGTGCGCCAGAAGTGGATCGCACCGGCGTAGCCAGGAAAGACATCTTGCTGACAAAATATTGTTCCATCCGGAAAAGTAATGCCGCGTAGGATGGTTGCGATGCGATTTCGATCTCCAATAGGACTCCCGGAATGGACCATGGCGGGAATTGGGCTATTTTCGCTGGTCCAGCTCATTTCGCCGCTTTCCCGGTCAAAGTACATCCCTATTTGTTTGATCTCGCTTGCCTTGTCGAATCTTGCGCCTCGCCTGTTTACCTACTGGGAGTCACGGGCGGAAGGACTTTGGGAGCGCCGGCTGTGGCGTACTCAGCAGATTCCCTGGGAAGAGATCCTGCGCGTCTCCGGCTGGCCGGGAACTAGTGGCAAGGGTTTCCAGATCGATTTTGCCCGTTCTGCGCCGCTCTCCGACCGCGGCACGATCTACGCCTCTCCAGCCGACCGCGATAGCTTTTTGGCTGAGTTGCGGCAGCATGCGCCTCATGCCGAAATGAACATCTAAGACCAAACTCGCAATTCCCGTTGAAAACGAAGCTAATTCCCCGCACTATGGCCATTGCGCCTCATATTTTGGGAATGTTAGCCTCTAGGTGACCTTTCGAGGCACGAGGAAACCGAAAATCATGCAAAACACCTACAACGGTCTGGCACTTCCCCAAGACGGCAGCCCGATCGAGTACGCGAACGGCGAGTTTCAGGTCCCTGACAACCCCATCATCCCTTACATTGAAGGCGACGGCACGGGCCGCGACATCTGGAAGGCGTCGCAGCGGGTTTTTGATGCCGCGGTCGAAAAGGCCTATGGTGGCAAGCGCTCCATCAAGTGGTTTGAGATTTTTGCAGGCGAGAAGGCCTATCGCGCTTACAACACCTGGCTGCCGGACGATTCGGTAGCGGCGGCGCGCGATCTGCGGGTCTCCATCAAAGGACCGCTGACCACGCCGGTAGGTGGCGGCATTCGCTCGCTGAACGTAGCGCTGCGCCAGATTCTGGACCTCTACTCCTGCGTCCGCCCGGTGAAGTACTACCAGGGTGTACCCAGCCCGGTGAAGCATCCCGAGCAGGTCAATATTGTCATCTTCCGCGAGAACACCGAGGATGTGTACTCCGGCATCGAGTTCAAGCAGGGCACGCCCGAAGCCGCCAAGCTGATCGACTTCCTGAACAAGGAGATGCTGGCGGGTGGCAAAAAGCAGGTGCGCGGCGATTCCGGCGTGGGCATCAAGCCCATCTCGATCTTCGGAACCAAGCGGCTGGTGCGTTACGCCATTCGTCACGCCATTGAAAGCGGCCGCAAGACGGTCACCCTGGTCCACAAGGGCAATATCCAGAAGTTCACGGAAGGCGCTTTCCGCGAGTGGGGCTATGAAGTAGCCACCCAGGAGTTCCGCCAGGAGACCGTGACCGAGCGCGAGAGCTGGATCCTGGGCAATCTGGATGCGAACCCCCAACTGACGGCCGAGCAAAACGCCGCCCAGATCGAGCCCGGCATCGAGTTTGCTCCGGCCAGCTTCAAGCAGCAGGTGATTGCCGAGGTCGAAGCGGTGCTGGCATCGATTGGCAAAACGCACGGCAACGGGGCATGGAAACAGAAGATCCTGGTGAACGACCGCATCGCGGACTCCATCTTCCAGCAGATCATCATCCGTCCTTCGGACTACAGCATTCTGGCCACCACCAACCTGAACGGCGACTACATCAGCGATGCAGCGGCGGCGCAGGTGGGCGGATTGGGTATCGCACCTGGCGCCAACATCGGCGATGGCTACGCGGTATTTGAAGCCACGCATGGTACCGCGCCCAAGTACGCGGACAAGGATGTCATCAATCCGGGTTCGGTCATCCTCTCCGGTGTGATGCTGCTCGAGTTCATCGGCTGGAAGGAAGCTGCCAAGCTGATTGAAACCGCGATGGAGAAAACCATCCTGCAGAAATTCGTCACCTACGACTTTGAGCGCCAGACCGCCGGAGCCACCAAGGTGGGCACCAGCGAATTTGCCACGCGCATTATCGGAAACATGTGAAAGACAAGGGACTAAGGGACCAGGGACTAGAGGCCTAAGGGGCTAGGGGACCAAGGGACTAGTTTCCGAAGCGACATGGATCGCGGCACCAGAATTTGCTTTGAAAGGGCACGGCTTTAGCCGTGCCGCTCAAAGCTCGGGAAAAATTCCGGCGGGCTTTAGCCCCTGAAAGAATGCTTCGATTGGTCTCGCAGATTTGAAATGAACGCGCAGAGATGAATCTCAGGGAAGGGACTCGAAGACGGGCGCTTCTGTTGGGGGTGGTGGAAGCCATTATTGGCGGATTTGCCTCATAGGGGTGCAATTCGCGCTGTCGGATGGGTTGGAGCAGGTTTCGTCCAACCGTCGCAGTAGCCCAAAAGAAACCGCTGTGGGTAGAAGAGCCCTTTTCCCCTCAGGGGCTAAAGCCCATTTTCATTTTTGGACCTTCCGGCACGACTCAAGTCGCGCCCCCTCAAAACGAATGAACAAACACTGATACTGACACTGACATAGCATCCCCAAGGAGATCGAAATGCGGAAGAAAGTAAGCATTGTAGGCGCGGGCAATGTGGGCGCTACGGCGGCACACTGGATCGCGTCCAAAGAACTGGCCGATGTGGTCCTCGTCGACGTGGTGGAAGGCGTGCCGCAGGGCAAGGCTCTGGACCTGGCCGAGGCCATGCCGATTGCAGGCCGCGATGTGCAGTTGGTGGGCGCCAACGAGTACGAGGCCACGGCAAACTCCGACATTGTGGTGATTACGGCTGGCATTCCCCGCAAGCCGGGCATGAGCCGCGACGATTTGCTGAACACCAACTACAAGATCATGTCGGAGGTGGTGGCGAAGGTCGTAGCCGCCTCTCCGGAGTCGATCCTGATCATTGTTTCGAACCCTCTGGACGCCATGGCGCAAACCGCTTACCGGCAGGCTGGCTTCAATCGCCAGCGGGTGATCGGCATGGCCGGCGTACTGGATTCAGCCCGCTTCCGCACCTTCATCGCCGCTGAACTGAAGGTGAGCGTGGAGAATGTGACCGCGTTTGTGTTGGGCGGACACGGCGATACCATGGTGCCTCTGCCGCGCTACTCCACGGTGGCCGGCATTCCCATCACCGAGCTGATCGCTCCAGAGCGGCTGGAAGAGCTGGTGCAGCGCACCCGCGATGGCGGCGCCGAAATCGTCAAGTACCTGAAGACGGGCTCGGCTTTCTATGCGCCCTCAGCGGCGGCGGTGGAAATGGTCGAAGCCATTCTGAAGGACAAGAAGAAGATCCTGCCCTGCGCGGCGTATTTGGAAGGCGAGTACGGCATCGACGGTTACTTCATTGGCGTGCCGTGCAAGCTGGGCGAAAAGGGCATCGAGCAGATTGTCGAAATCAAGCTGACCGCCGCCGAAGACGCCGCCCTGAAGAAGAGCGCGGAAGCCGTCAAGGAACTCTGCGCCGTCATCGGCGTCTAGGGCATTGCATGCAGCAGACGCCGCTTCGCGGCCAAGCAGCAAGCCCACAAAGCAACAAGAAGCCCGATGGTCTTTGCCACCGGGCTTCTTCATTTTTCTCGAAGGTTTTTCTAGTCCCTAGTCCCTCAGCCCCTTGGTCCCTCAATCGATCGCCATCGACAGTTGATGGCGCACATCGGCTCCGCGCACCCAGAAGATGACATCGGTAGCGATATTGGCGGCATGATCGGCAATGCGTTCCAGGTTCTTCGCCACAAAGATGCCTTTCATGCACTGCTGGGTGTACTGCGGCTTGTCGATGATCAGCTTCAGCAGGTCATCGTGGGCGTGGTGGTTCATGCGGTCGATCTCGTCGTCCATCTCGCGCACCGTCTCGGCCAACCGCGCGTCGCCCTCCAGCAAGGACTGGATCGCGGTACGAATCATGCGCGTGGCATACTCGCCCATTGCCTCAAAGTCCACCGGCAGGTCAATCTGCTCCAGATCGATCAGTTCCTTCGTGCGGCGGGCAATCCCCATCGACTGGTCGCCAATGCGCTCCAGATCGCCGTTGATCTTGATCACGGCCAGGATAAAGCGCAGGTCAACGGCCATGGGCTGCTCCTTGGCAAGCAACTCGGCAGCCATCTCGTCCAGATCGCGCTGGGCGGTGTTCACTGCGGCTTCATTCTGCTTGACGAACTTGCATAAACCCTTGTCGCGCTGCAGATAGGCGTCCACCGCCGACTCCACCGCCTGCTGCGAAAGCGCGGCCATCGCCAGCATCTTGTCCTTGAGTTCGGTCAGTTGCAGCTGAAAGTGAATACGGGGCAATTCAAATCTCCTAGCCTACTATTCTGCATGATCGACTGTTAAAGTCGCACAAAAACCGTACCTGGGACCAGAATGATCATTGCAGCAAGGGAATGGCTCCCATTCCGGCTTCCCGGATAGCGGGATTGCGGAAAAATTCAGTGCCCGGGCTCAAGCTCCAGCTTACCGAGCAGAAAAACGTACGCGGTAATACCTATGGCAAGATAGGCCCCGGCAATGCCAAAAGCCCAGGAATACGAGTGGAAGCGGGCCACCATGTAGCCGGTAACAATGGGAGCCAGCACGCCCGACACCTGATTGGAGAAGTTCACAATCCCTCCCACCTTGCCCACATCCACAGGTCGGGCGATGAGCGAAGGCAGTGACCAGCCCACCGGAGCAGCGGCCGCCAGACCGCCCAGAGAGAGCGAAATCCAGACAAGCGCCTCGGTTGCGCTCGACACATGGGCCGCGCCCAGAATACCCAGCCCGCAGGCAGTGCCGCCGATCAGAATCGTTTTGCGAACGCGGTCCTGATTCCAGCCCCGGCCCACAAGAAAGTCCACCAGCCAGCCGCCCACCACCAGATCCGCCACCGTGGCCACAAACCACGGCACTCCGGTGTAGAGGAAGGAGTGGAGCAGATCGATGTGGAGGGTATGCGCCAGATAGGTAGGCAGCCAGGTGAGCAGCAGATAAAAGACGTAGTTGTACGCGCCAAAGCCGATGGCCAGCCCCAGCACCTTGGGGCGCTTCAGCAAACGAACCAGCGAGGAAGGTTGTTCGTTTGCATCCACATGCACCGGATGAACGCTTCCCTGCTCAATGTAGGCCTGCTCTTCCGGACTCAGGTCCGGGTCTTCCGCCGGATCGCGATACACCTTCCAGAAATAGCCAAAATAGGCCAAGCTGACCACGCCGGTAATGGCAAAACTCCAGCGCCAGCCCACACTGAGCAGCAGGATGCCGATGGCCGGCACACCGATGGCGGAGGCAAACTTGGCCGCGGCATCGAAGACCGCCGTGGCCAGGCTGCGTTCGTGAACCGGAAACCAGCGGCCAACAGCCTTGGCGTTGGCGGGAAAGGTGGGCGCTTCGCCAATTCCCAACAGAAAACGCGCGCCAAACAGCGCACTCAAGTTGGGCGCAAGAGCAGCGGCAAACGAAGCCACGCTCCACAGCAGAGCACCAATGCAGCCCACACGGCGCACGCCCAACTTGTCGAGAATCACACCAATGGGCAACTGGCAGAAGGCGTACGTGAGGTTATAGGCGCTAAGCAAATAGCCAAACAGAACCTCGGTAATGCCGAACTCCGCTATCAGCGAATCGTGCGAAACCGAGAGATTGACGCGGTCAAAGTAGTTGACCAGCACGCCCACGCCCAGCAGCAAGGCAATCCGCCAGCGGCGTGCGGGAATATTTCTCTTGATTGTCTCCATCTGCGAGGTCAAACGTTTCCCTCTGTTCGTGGCCGGAGCTTGAGTCCGAACAAAGTGTGAAGCGGAGTAGCCCGGCAGCCGTGGAAAGGCCAGCCCGAGCCCGCTGCAAGTGTATCGAATGCGCGGGAGGAGGGAGAAGGGCTAGGGGCTAGGGGCTAGGGGCTAGGGGCTAGGGAGCAAGACTAGAGGATAGAGCCAGGGAATGCCAGATAAAATCCAGCAGAAAGGCAGCGTCTTCCGCCGCAGGAGCAGGATTCTGGCTCAGCAGGCGGCGCTGAATGGCTCCCCGAGCCAGATCGACAATAAGCCAAGCCGTTCTTTCGCCATCCACCTTGCGAATCTGGCGACTCGCGACCGCCGCATCGATGGCCGTGGCCAGGCGCACCACCGGCTCCTGCAAAAAGTCGCGATACTGCTTGCGGGTCATATGCAGATTGGCGCGCTCCGAATCCATGATGCGAAAGAACTCGCGCTTCTCTTCGGCATTGTCCAGCCGCACCAGCAGAAAGGCCTGAATCTTTTCCTTCAGCTCCGTCACGCTGTCCATGCGCTCCAGCGTGCTCTGCTGCAACTGCTTCATGTCGTGGTCGAGCAGCGCCTTGTAGATCTCATTCTTGGAGCGGAAATAGAGATAGATGGTTCCCTTGGCAATGCCGGCTTCGCGGGCGATCTCATCCATGATGCCCTCGGCAAAGCCTCTGCGCGCAAAAACGCGGCGGGCTGCAACCAGAATCTCCTGGCAGCGAAACTCGCTCAACACCTCGCTCTTGGTGCGTCCGCGCTTCTTGGCGGCATGGGTACTAGCTTCCATCCAACTCCTCTGACCTCGGAGTATATTAAAATGACTATATGGTCAGCAAATCATTTTCCAGCCCTGATGCGGCGCTCACCGAGTGGCGTCCCTCCGTGAATCCGTGGCTGGTAGCGGTTTCGGTCATGCTGGCCACCTTCATGGTGGTGCTGGATTCCTCGGTGGCCAACGTGGCGCTGCCGCATATTGCCGGCACCCTCTCGGCTTCAACCGACGAATCCACCTGGGTGCTGACCAGTTATCTGGTGGCCAACGCCATCATGTTGCCGGCCGCCGGCTGGATTTCGCGGCGGATTGGCCGCACGCGGCTCTTACTGCTTTCGATTCTTGTTTTTACCGTGGCTTCCCTGCTCTGTGGCATGGCCGTGAACATGCCCATGCTGATCCTCTCCCGCGTGCTGCAGGGGTTGGGCGGCGGAGGCATGCAACCTCTTGCGCAATCGATTCTGCTGGAAAGCTTTCCGCCCCGTCAGCACGGCTCGGCCATGGCGTTTTACAGCATGGGCATCGTGGTAGCGCCGGTCATCGGCCCCACACTGGGGGGATGGATTACCGACAGCTATAGCTGGCGTTGGATCTTCTATATCAATCTGCCTGTGGGTCTGCTGGCCATGTTCATGGCCAATCTGTACGTGGAAGATCCGCCCTATTTGCGGCAAAAGGTGCGCGGAGCCATTGATGGGCTTGGCTTTGGGTTGATGGCACTGTGGCTGGGCACCCTGCAACTGGTGCTGGACAAGGGCCAGGAAGCCGACTGGTTTGAAACGCGCTGGATTGTAGGGACTTCCGTGGTGAGTGGGCTGGCTCTGTTGGGCTTTATTGTGCGCGAGCTGACCTGTGCCGACCCCATCGTGGACCTGCGGGTACTCGCCAACCGGAATTTTGGCGTAAGCACGCTGATCATGGCCATCTTCGGCTTCGCACTGTATGGCGTAACCGCCATGCTGCCTCTGTTTCTGCAGACACTGATGGGCTACTCGGCGCTGGATTCCGGCCTGGCTGTAAGCCCGCGTGGGGTGGGATCGCTTTTAGCCATGATGATGGTGGGCATCCTGGTGAACTATGTGGACGCGCGCCTCCTGCTGGCCTTCGGCTTTGGCCTGTTTGGCACCTCCACGCTGATGCTGGCGCGGGTGAATCTTGAAATCTCCATGTGGACAGTGGCCGTGCCGAATTTCCTGAACGGTTTTGCCGGCGGATTCATCTTTGTACCGCTCACCACGCTGGCCATGGGCATGCTGAAGAAACAGGAGATCGGCAACGCATCGGGCGTCTACAACCTGCTACGCAACGTAGGTGGCAGCGTGGGCATTGCGGCCATCATGGCAACACTGGTGCGTGGCAGCCAGCGCCATCAGAATTATCTTGCCGGCAATCTGGACCCCTCCAATCCCAAGGTACAGGCGCTGGTGCACGGCTTGAGCGCGTGGTTCCAGACCACAGGAGCCGATCCGGTCACCGGCCAGCACATGGGTGTGGGCATGGTGTACCGCCTGCTGGCGCAGCAATCCTCCCTGATGGCCTACGCCGACAACTTCCGGCTGGTGGGATATCTTTCGCTGGCCTGCCTGCCTCTGGTCCTGTTGCCCTCGCGGCCCAGACACCAGGGCAAACGGGGTGGCGACGCCCCCATGGAGTAGCCCGCCGGCGGGAGCCGCCAGGAGGGCTTTTTCTGCCCATTTCCGGCCCGGAACGATTCGGCCCGCCAAAACCAGCTTCCGCGTATACTAGGGACTGGCGCAGTGCGATCCGAGGCCCCCGCGTGGGGTCCCTTTTTGCGCCCGCGGCAGCGGTAAACCCAACCGCTCCAATGGATTCAGGAGGCTCACCCTACATGGCAACATTGCTGGACACCATTCAATCGCCCGCCGACTTGAAGCGGCTGAATTACGCGCAGATGGTGCAGCTTGCCGAGGAAATTCGCGAGTTCCTGATCCAGACGCTGTCCAAGACCGGCGGTCACCTGGGTCCGAACCTGGGCGTGGTGGAGCTGACCATGGCTCTGCACGCGGTGTTCAATACGCCCACTGACAAGATCACTTTCGACGTAAGTCATCAGGCCTACATCCACAAGATTCTGACCGGACGACGGGAGCGGATGGACACGATCCGCCAGCCCGGCGGCCTGAACGGTTTCATGCTGCGCACCGAAAGCGCGCACGATGCCTTTGGCGCGGGCCATGCCGGCACCGCCCTCTCCGCCGCGCTAGGCATGGCTGTGGCGCGCGACCTGGCTGGCGGCAGCGAGCATGTGATTGCCGTGGCCGGCGATGGCGCCTTTACCAACGGCATCACCTACGAAGCGCTGAACAACATTGCCGAGCAGACCAAGCGGATGATCGTTGTGCTCAACGACAATGAGTGGTCCATCGATCGCAACGTGGGCGCCATTGCGCGCTACTTCCACCGCATCGTGACCAACGAACGCTACCAGCACCTGCATGACCGCGCCACCAAGCTGATTGAACGCTTTGGCGGCAAGACCGCGGTCAAGGTGGTACGTCGCGCCGAAGAAGCCGCCAAGGGATTCCTGTGGCCTTCGGTCATGTTTGAAGAGTTCGGCATGGAGTACTTTGGTCCCATCGACGGACACAACATCCAGTTGCTGGTGGAGACCTTCAAGTTCCTGAAGACCGTGGACCGGCCGGTTCTGCTGCACGTACTCACGCAAAAGGGCCGCGGTTTCCAGCCCGCGCTCGATCTGACCAAAAAGTTCCATGGCGTGGCCCCGTACGATCCGGAGACCGGCGACACCAAGCCGAACGGCTTGCCCACTTACTCCGAGGTGTTTGCCACCACCCTCGCCAACCTTGCGGATAAGGACGAGCGGGTTGTGGCCATTACGGCGGCCATGCCGAATGGCACCGGGTTGGATCTGTTCCGGCCGCGCCATCCCAAGCGTTACTACGACGTCGGCATTGCCGAAGGCCATGCAATCGTGTTTGCCGCCGGTATGGCCACGCGCAACTATCGCCCCTTCTGCGCCATCTACTCCACCTTCCTGCAGCGCGGCTTTGACGCCATTGTGCATGACGTGGCTTTGCAGAATCTGCCTGTGGTGTTCTGCATGGATCGCGCCGGCCTGTCAGGCGACGATGGCCCCACGCATCATGGACTGTTCGATATTGCCTATTTGCGCTCGGTTCCCGGCATGGTGCTGATGGCACCCTCCAACGAAAACGAGCTGGCTTCGATGATGCAAACCTCCCTGACCCTGGATGGTCCCAGCGCTATCCGCTATCCAAGAGGTGTGGGAGTGGGCGTAGAGCGCCAAGCCGAGCCTGAGGTTCTGCCGGTGGGCAAAGCGCAGATGATCAAGGACGGCTCCGATGTGGCCATCTTCGGCCTGGGCAACCTGCTTCCAATGGCCGAACAACTGGCCGCCGAACTCGAGCAGCAGGGCCTGTCGGCCGCCGTCATCGATCCACGCTTTGTGAAGCCGCTGGACCGTGAGTTGCTGGCCGCCTACGCGGGGCGCGTTGCCGCCATCGTTACCTTCGAAGACCACGTAAAGATGGGCGGATTCGGCTCGGCCGTATTGGAAGCACTCGAAGAAATGCAGGCGGCAGGCATGGTGCCGGCAGTTCCGGTGGTGCGCATCGGCTGGCCCGACAATTTCATCGAGCACGGCAAGGTGGACGAGCTGCGCCAGAAGCACGGCATCAGCGTGGCCGCGGCTCTGGAGCAGGTTCTGCCCTTGCTCCGCGAACGCCGCAGAGTTGCCGTTCTGCATTCCTAGCAAGCCCTGATCTGACAATCCAGAAAGAATCTTTTTGCCAGCGCCTGCAACGACACGTTGGAGCTGGGCAAAGGAAGATCGACAGGCACGCTGGTGCGCTTGCACCAGAGCGGAAAAATCTTTTCCGGACACGAAATGTAATCCTTTACAAAAACGTACGCGCGCAGTACGATCATTTACGCATCGCTTTGCGATCGCAGATTGGACTTGTCACGCTCTATGGATCGGCGCAGCTTTTGTTCCCTCACTGCAGGCTTACTGGCAGGCTCGGCTAGCCTGCTGAACGCCGAATCTCCGGCTGATTCCTCCGCCTCCACGCTCCGCTTCACCCAGGAGCGCACCGGCATTGGCCCTTATCTGCGCCAGAACGGTGGCCGCCGCCCGCACATCGTGCTGATCTCCGCCGATATGGTGAGTCCGGATCTCTACCGCCCCGACCGCCCCTTTGCCCAGAAGATGCGGATTCCCGCCATCCGTTCGCTGATGGCCGATGGCTGTTTTTTTGCGAATGCCTTCTGCACCGTGCCGTTGTGCGCACCCTCGCGCGGTTCTTACATGACCGGCCGCTACAGCACCATTCTGGGCAACGGCGAACATGCGCCGGAGGGCCTGGATACCGAGCTGAAACCCACCGACATCATCTTCCCCGAATACCTAAAGGCCAGCGGCTATGTCGCCCGGCAGGTGGGCAAGTGCCATGTGGGCAAGCAGAAGTTTCTTGACGCCTTCGGCGAGAACGACAAGCCCTGGGACCGCTGGTCGCCCCCTGTCTACGATGACGACGAGTATCTGACCTATCTGCGCAAAATGGGCGTGAAGCCGCAGAAGTATGCGCGCGAAATAGTCTTTGCGCAGCAGGACCGCAAAACACCCGGCAACTCCGTGGGCGGATGGGTAGTGCAGCAGGACGGCCAGCCCTTCCCCATGGAAGCGCAGTACAGTTGGTACCTGGGCGAGCAGGCCGTGAATACCATCGACGATCTGCTTGCGCGCGGCACCCTGGAACAGCATCCGCTCTACTTGCAGTTGGACATCTTCGATCCGCACCAGCCGTTTGCCATTCCTGCTGGAATGGAGGAGCGCGAGCGCGAGTTGCGCCAGCAGATGAGCGTACCGGAAAGTTACCGCGCGGCCCGGAAACGCGACTTCCAGCGCGCTGCGGAAGAGCCGGAGATCGTGGAAGTCTATCGTCGCTACTGGGGCATCTACGACGAGCAAAAGCTGATCGACTACCGCGTAGCCTACGCGCTGCAAATGGAGATTGTGGACAAGGTGATCGGGCGGGTGCTCGACAAGCTCAAGCAAGCCGGCCTGTACGATGACGCGCTGGTGGCCTTCATCTCCGATCACGGCGAAATGAATGGTCGCCGTGCTCTGGTAGACAAAGGCGTGTATCTGCACCCGGATGTACTGCGCGTTCCGCTGGTGATCAAGACGCCCAAGTCTGCTCCTGTAGCCAAGCCGACGGTCAATGCGCCGGTCTCCCTGATGGATGTTTCGCAAACGTTTCTTGAAGTGGCGGGCATCCGCGCGGAAGCCAAGTTCGACGGCACATCGCTGCTTGCGGCGTTGCAAGGTAAGGGCGAACCGGCCGACGACCGCACGCTGCTGTTCTTTGGCGGATGGCACGTGGGCGTCAACTTCAGTTGCGGCATCCAGTATCGTTATCCCGACGGACGCCATTTTCTTTACGGCTTTAACTGCGGCTCTCCGGTGGATGAACTCTACGATCTCGCCAGCAACGACGCGGAAAACGTGATCGAGCAGCCGCAATATGCCGAGGTGCGCAAGCAGATGATTCAACGCCTGGCCGCGGCCCTCCAGGCGGATCCGCGCTGGAGTGGTTACTGGACCCAGTTCCGGTTGACGCGCTTCAACGATCTGCCCGTGATGAAGGGCGACATGCAAAAATTCGCCGTAACCGTTTAGGTTGTGCCTGCAACGCAAGCACACAACCGCGCTGCCCGTTGCCAGCCTCCTCGAACAGAAGAATTCCGGGTGCCGCGTCAGACTTCAGGCTGGCGCGGCCTTTTTTTCATGCTGCATGCGCAGGTTTTTTCTTTACAACCGCGCACAGAACATCCCTCTTCGCCCGAGGCATACCATCAAGGATGCGAAGCAGGCGGGCAGGTGCTAGCGCTGCGTAGAGGCGCGTACGATCAGCTTGGGCTCAATCATCATCGAGCGCGGCTTCTGCGCGGCCTTCGACTCCAGCAACGACAGCACCAACCGAGCTGTCCGTTCGCCTGTCTCCTCGGTCTGCTGGTCGATGGTGGAAATCGGAATGCGCAGCTCTTCGCTGTAGTAGAGGTTGCCCGCGCCCACCACGGCAATGTCTTCCGGAACCTTCAGTCCGGCATTGCGAATGGCGTGCATGGCGCCAATCCCCATGGGGTCATTGAACGTGAAAATACCATCCGGACGCGGGTTCCGTTCCAGCAGTTGGCGGGTCAGTTCCTCGCCGCTCTCCATACCGTGCACATCGGCTGGTCCCTGGGCGGAAACATAGCCTTCCGGAACCTGCATCCCATGCCGTTCCAGAGTCTTCAAATAACCGGCCAGACGGCCGCGTCCGCCACTGGTATCCGGACCGCGCAAATGAGCAATCCGCCTGCAGCCAATGGCAATCAGATGTTCGGTTGCCAAAGCGCCCACGGCCTCGTCATCAGTGCCCACATAGTTGGCCTCCAACCCCGGAAAGAGTCGGTCGATCAACACCAGCGGCGGACCTTCCTTGACGATGCGCTCGAGCGTAGGCGAGCTGGTGGCGGCTGAAGCAATCACCAGCGCATCCAGGCGGCGGGCCAGCAAACGGTTCACGGTACGCTCTTCCACCTCCGGATCTTCATCCGAGGTGGAGATGGTCAAACAGTAGCCCTTTTTCAAAAGCGCCGAAGAAAGCGATTTGGCAATCTGGGCAAAAAAGGTATGCATCAGATCAGGAACCACCAGACCCACCAGATAGGTACGTCCAGTCACCAGCGAGCGGGCCGCCAGATTGGGCGTGTAGTTCATCTCCCGCACCTTGTCCAGCACCCGCTTGCGGGTTTTTTCGCTGATGTCGTCGTGGTTGCGCAGTACCTTGGAGACCGTGATGATGGAAACGCCCAATTCGCGGGCAATGTCCTTCATGGTTGTGGCCATAGTCTTGTTCCGTAGCCCTTCCATTCAAACTGGCTGCTTGTTCGATCCATTCTACCTGCGGTTGCCGTCAACGTTACAGTTAATGGCCCGCACAACCTCGCAACTGTGCCGCCGATTGGAATCCTACCCGGAGCGGATATGCGGCGGTGGGAGGCTATTCGTCTTGGAATCAATGAATTTGCATCTGGAACCGTATACCGCTTGACGTCCCTTCCCTTCAGGAGAGAAGATTCAGAGCGGAACAGCTTTAGCGTTACAGTAAACGGAAATGTTCTGAGAGAACAAGCGCCCCTCCCGGCTGGAGTTTTTTGACTCCGCATGGCTTGGCCGTGCCGCTTGCCGCTCCTGTGTTCCGCACTTCAACCAGTGGCCCTGCCGTCACTGTTCAACCGATCTTGAGGTTTCTACATGTCCGCTGCTTATGCAATTCCTGAACTCGTCGCTCCTGCACCGGTTGCAGCAGACGAAGTGATTCTGATCGCTTCCGGCGATCTTCGCGCCTCGGCCAACGAGGTTTGCTGGCCAGCCCAGGCAGCCATGGAGCAGAAGCTCACCGCCGCCTTTGCCGCCGAGGGCATCAAGCTGCGCCGCGCTCACGCCTACGACCCGGCCGGCAAGCATGGCTTCATCCAGTCGCAACGCATGGGCCTGTCCATCTTTGAGAAGATCCATCCGGAAGCGCCTATTGTGGTGGCTGAGAGCGTGTGGCAATACAGTGCGCACGTGCTGGGTGGCCTGCTCGCGCACAAGGGACCAATCCTCACCGTGGCCAACTGGAGCGGTCAGTGGCCGGGCCTGGTGGGCATGCTCAATTTGAACGGCTGCCTGCGCAAGTACGGAGTCAAGTTCACCACCCTGTGGAGCCTGGACTTCACCGACGCGCTGTTCAAGAAGGGCCTGCGCGAGTGGATCAAGAACAAGAGCTTCCAGCACGACACGTCGCACGTGTCAGCCTTCGATCCCACCAAGGTGGGCACGGCCGAGCGCACGTTGGGCGTGGCGCTGGCCAAAGAGTTGAAGGCCAAGAAGGCCATCATGGCGGTCTTTGATGAAGGCTGCATGGGCATGGCCAACGCCATTATCGAAGACAATCTGGTGAACGCCGTGGGCATCTTCAAGGAGCGGCTGAGCCAGTCGGCGCTGTATGCCGCCATGCGCGATGTCACCGATGCCGAAGCGCAGAAGGTGCGCAACTGGCTGGATGCAGCCGGCATGAAGTTCAACACCGGCACGAACGAAGAAACCGACCTGACGGATGCGCAGATTCTGCTGCAGTGCAAGATGTACATTGCCGCCATGCGCATGGCCGACAACTTTGGCTGCGACTGCGTGGGCATCCAGTATCAGCAGGGCTTGAAGGATTTGGTCCCGGCGTCGGATCTGGTGGAAGGCCTGCTGAACAATGTGGAACGTCCTCCGGTGTACTCCACCGATGGCCGCGAGCTTTATGCCGGCAAGGCGCTGCCCCACTTCAACGAAGTGGATGAGTGCGTGGGCGTCGATTCAATTGTGACCAACCGCGTATGGACGGCGATGGGCCTGGATCCGGCCACCACCCTGCACGACGTGCGCTGGGGCGAGGCCTTCAAGGGCAAGGTGCCGAGCGGTCAGACAATCGACGAGTTCGTGTGGCTCTTCCAGATCTCGGGCGCGGTGCCTGCGTCGCATCTGATCGGCGGCTACAAGGGCGCGGTGAGCGAGCGCCAGCCGGCCATGTACTTCCGCCTGGGCGGCGGCACCATCAAGGGCATCTCCAAGCCGGGCGAGGTGGTATGGAGCCGCGTCTACGTTGAGGCCGGTGTGCTGAAGGTTGACCTGGGCCGCGCCACGGCCATCACTCTGCCGGAAGAGGAAAACAAGCGGCGCTGGGCGGAAGTCACAGGCCAGTGGCCGGTGATGCACGTAACCTTGCATGGCGTGGACCAGAACCAGTTCATGGCTCGCCATCCTTCCAACCACATCAATGTGGCCTACGCGCCCACGGCCGAAGCCGCGGACCGCGCTCTGGCTGCCAAGGCCGCCATGTTCCATGAGATGGGGCTCGAAGTGAGCCTCTGCGGCGTCAAACTTTAACCGTCTTGCCTCCATTGAACAACATGCGGGAAATCACCTGCCGGGTACACGTGACCGGCAAGTGATTTCCCTTTCTTTTTGGGTTGCTCATTGGCGGTGTGAGAGGATGACGGCACGGACAGAAGCGGCAGGCAAGCCGCGCGGTCCAAAAAGGTTGGAGCAAGATGAAGAAATTCATTTATTGTGCAGTTGCATTGCTAGGAGTCGCCCTGGTGCAGGCGCAGACGCCCGCGCACCGCTGGTCCATTGAAGTGCATGGGGGAGCGGGCAACATTGCCCGCGCGACCACCAGCGCCGAGGCCGAGGCGCTGTATCGCGCCAAGCTGAAGGAAGCGATTGCGGCGGGCGCAGCGGTGCTGGACAAGGGCGGCAGCTCAATGGATGCGGTGGAAGCCGCGATCAACATCTTTGAAGATGCGAATCTGTTTGACTGCGGGCGTGGAGCGGTTTTTAACGCGGCAGGACAAATTGAACTGGACGCGTCACTGATGGAGGGCAAAACGCTGAAGGCAGGCGCGGTCTCAGCCGTGATGCATACACCACATCCCATCAGCCTGGCGCGCGCGGTGATGGAGAAATCACCCTACGTGATGCTGACGGCGGCAGGCGCAGACCGGTTTGCCAGCGAGATGGGCATGCCGCAGGTAGCACAGAGCTACTTTTATACCGAGAAGCAGTGGCAGGCGCTGGTCAAGCTGCTGCAGGCAGACGGACGTCCGGTGCCGCCGCGTCCGGCGGACATGCCGCCCGCGCCAGCGGAGCCGATTTCTTTCCTTGCGCCGATTGAAGCGCACTGGTTTGGCACGGTGGGCGTGGTGGCGCTCGATAAACAGGGTAATCTGGCCGCAGGGACTTCAACCGGAGGCATGCGCGGCAAGCATCCGGGACGCGTGGGCGACTCGCCGATTCTGGGCGCGGGCACCTATGCCAATAATCAGTCCTGCGCTGTCTCCGGCACAGGCACGGGCGAATATTTTATCCGTCTGGGCGTGGCGCGTGAGATCTGCAACCTGGTGAAGTTTGAACATAAGACCGCCCAACAGGCCGCCGATGAGGTGATCCACAAGGAACTGGAGATGCTCAAGGGCGAAGGCGGCGTGATTGTGATGACTCCGGACGGCCAGCAGGCATGGAGCTTCAACACCCAGGGCATGTTCCGCGCACGGCTGGCGGAGGGCGGAAAGCCGCTCATCGCCATCTTTAACAACGAGCCGTAGCCCGGCGCAACGCGCGCAGCAATTGATATGCTGAATGCATTGCACGCGCCACCTAGGGTGGGGCAGACGTCTTCAGCTCCTCTGAGGCATGTTGTACGAACCTCCCGCAGGGGCTAAAGCTCGTACCCTTCCAAACATTCTTTGCAGCAAATGGAATGCCGCTTTGCACTTGCGGCAACAAAGCTCACGAGGCCAATCGCGAGGAGACGTAATGACGACAACCGAAAAATGGGATCGCAGGTTCATGGAAATGGCCGGACTGGTGGCCAGTTGGAGCAAGGATCCAAGCTCGAAGGTGGGCGCGGTCATCACGCGCGGCAAGTTTGTGGTCTCGGTTGGCTTCAACGGCTTTCCGCAAGGCGTGGTGGACAGCGAGGAGCGGCTGACGAATCGCGAATTGAAGTACCCGATGATTCTGCACGCGGAGATCAACGCCATTCTCTCCGCACGGCAGGACGTACGCGGCTGCACCATCTACGTAACGCCCTACATGCCGTGCCCGCAATGCGCGGCGGTGATTGTGCAGTCCGGCATCAGCCGCATTGTGTACACGCCCAGCGACCACGAAAAGTGGGGCAAGCCGGTGCTGAGCACCAGCCAGTTCTCCGAGGCAGGCGTGGAACTGGTAGAACTGCCGCCGCTGGCGGAATAGGCACCTGCGGTGCGGCAATGCGCTTCACCACCTTCTTGCGGAACCCGTGCCGCCGCACCGAGGGACTCTGCATGCCATGCCGCGATGAAGTCGCTCTTGGGTGTAGCGCGCGTCTCATTACTCCTTGAAAAATGCTTCTGCACCGGAAGCGAATTTCGACGGTGTGAATTCGACAATGCGATAGCTGGCCCTCTTCTCGCGATGAAAAGGATCTTCCGCAAGGATGGCGTCAAGCGTTGCGCGCTCCATCGGACGAGCAAGAATCACGCCTCCAGTGCGGGGAATCTGCGCACCGGAGACCACAAAGTGGCCCGCTGCATAGTGGCGATCAAGAAAGGCGCGATGCTCGGGGACGAGTGCGTCGAGCGCCTGCAGCGCGGCCTCCGACGTATCCACATATTCGAGCAGGACAACATACATAAAGCCTCCTAGTGCACGATGCAACGGCAAGAATAAGTGAGTTCAGCCTCAGGGGCTAAAGCCCGAGGCTGAAAAAGAAAGCATGACGTACGGGCTAAAGCCCGTACCCTTCACAGCCCGTACCCTTCAAAAACCGCACACTCCAGGACCTGTACACTTCAAGGCTTGCACACTTCGAAGCTTGTACACTTCAAAAGCCATACACTTCAAAGGCCGCACCCTTTCAAACTCATGCCCTTCAAAGTCCACATCCTTGCAAGGTCACTTCGTCAAAGCTTGTGCTCTTCACGATCCAACAGGGGACGTAGAGCTTTCGCGCGGCGCTACAGCAACTGGTCGATGGTGACGATGTCCACAATGCCCATGGCGCCGTAGAGCGCGGGCAGAATCTTTTCCGGCGCGTGTTGGCGGCGAAGTTCTGCCACCTTGTCGGTACCGCGGCGATAGGCGGGCAGATACATGCGGCCAAGCAACGGATGGCGTCCCCATGCGCCGCTGAGCTTGTCGGCGCGTTCCAAGCTGACAAGAAAATCATTGCGCAAAACGGCGGCAACCTCCGCCTGCGGCTTGCCTTCGCCCCAGGTGAGATAGGAAGACTGGTTCTTGGCATCGTCTTGCAGGAGCGCGAGCAGCACGCCGATCTGCAAATCCTCATCGGGGAGCTGATCGACCTCGGTGACGCCGTGCGCGATGAGGATCGCATTATTGGCAATGCCCTCAAAGAGCGTGGCGGCGCGCGTGTTCATGGTCAACACCGAGGCCTCGAAGCCTGCCACCTTGCGATGGTAGAGGTTCTGCAGATAAGCAAAGGTGGTGACGTGGCCAGGTACGACCTCATGGCTGACAAGTTGCTCGAACTCGGGATAGGAGATGGAGAGCGAGGCATTGATCTCGTAAGTGGCCTCGTACTCCGGCGAGCCGTCGGCTTGGCGGGCGCGGCCGAGATAATTCATCGAACCCGAGAACCAGGCATCCTTGATGGGCAGGAAACCAATGTTGGCGCGGGGCACGGGCGCAAACGCGGCGGGCAGATAGGGAAGGAGGTTGCGCTGGCTAAGCTGATCGAAGTGCGCGATGACGGCCGCGCCAAGTCCTTTGACGGAGGCCATGGGAATGTAACGCGCCTTGCGCCAGGCATCAACCGCATCGAGAAGGTTGACTTCCGGTTGATAGCCAGCCTTGGCCAGCAACTCGGCCACGCGAGCGCGCTTGGCCGTGGGATCAGAGGGCTCGGGATTGAGACCGGTGGAGGCCAGCACGGAGCGCTCGTAAGGCACCTTCTCGCCCTTGCCGATGGTCTCCATGGCAAGCGCGAACATCACCTCCATGCTGTCGGCAAGGCCGGAGAGGTAGGCTCCGCGCAAACCGCCGAGACGCCCGGCCTCGCTCTTCAATCCTGCAAAGGCCGTGGGCAGATCGACGCGTTGGATGTAGGCTTCAATGCCTTCGAGGTCAGGCTGTTTTGCGCCTACGCCCCCGCTCTCGCGCACGCGTGCGGCAGCAGGATCGGTGTAGGCCGCGGGCAACGGCTCGTCGGAGAACCAGGAGTCAGCGATGAAGCGGCCGGTGCCGGAGGCGCACATCACATCGCCTCCCCAAAGCGTGTCGATGCCGAGCACGGCGGTAGCGGTAAGTTGGGTCAGGCGATCCATGATTAGGCATTCTCCTTCTTCTGGCTGACGAACCAGACGTAGAGGCAAAGACCGAGGAAGAGCGCGGCGGAAACCAACTGTGAAGCCGTGTCATTCAAGAAGAACGGGGTCTGAATTAAATCTTCGCGGTAAAACGAGAACAGGCGCAGCGACGCACCGAAGACACCACCCAGCGCTCCACCGGCCATCAAACCAGATGCGAGGATGACGCCACGCTCGCGAATCAGCTTGCCGGCTTCGCCCGGAGTCTTCTCGGATTTTTTGTTGACCAGATGCGAGAGGAAGCCACCTGCAAGAATCGGCGAGGTAAGCCCAAGCGGCAGATACATGCCGAGAGCAAAGACTAGCGAGCTCTTGCCGAGCATCTCCATGATGACCGAAACCGCCGCGCCAATGCCGAACAGCAGATAAGCGACGGGCTGATGACTCATGAAGCCGACCACCAGGGCCTTCATGATGGAAGCCTGCGGAGCGGCCAGCACCTGCCGCACATCGCCCGGCGCGGCTTCACCGAACTGGAAGGTGTGTGCCAGCAGAATGATGGTGAGTCCGGAGGCAATGGCGGAAACCGCAACGCCGACGAATTTCACCTTCTGCTGCGCGGCCGGCGTGGAGCCAAGCCAATATCCGGCCTTGAGGTCGGTGATGAACTGGCCGGAGACACAAAGCGCAGTGCAGACCATACCGGCAATAGCCATCACAAAGAACATGCCGGTGGTGCCGCTCAGTCCAAAGTTGAGCAGAACAAGCGAGCTGACGATGACGGTGAGCATGGTCATGCCGCTGGCCGGATTGTTCGCAGTAGTGGCAATAGCATTGGCCGCAACCGACGTAAAGAAGAAGGAGAAGAGAAGGAGCAGCACCACGCCCACCAACAAGGCAGACCAGGTGGGCTGGAGCGTCGCAAAGAAGATGCCCACGGCAAGCGCCGCAAGTACCACGCCGAGCACGATGGCAACCACGGAGATGTCTCGATCAGTGCGCTCGGGCGCAGCCGCTTCACCATGGCGGAATGCCTTGAAGGCAATGGAAAACGATCCGACAATAACGCGCAGCGACTTGAGCACGCCAAAGATTCCCGCCGTGGCAATGGCGCCCACGCCAATAAACCGCGCGTAGTTGCGGTAGATTTCCAGCGCGCCCATGTCGGCGATGGGGATGGTGCCGGGATACACCGCGGTGCCAAGATGGCTGCCAATAAACCAGATGAGCGGCACGATGACGAAGTTGGTGAAGATGCCACCGGCGCAGAACATGAGTGCACTGCGCAAACCCATCACGTAGCCCAAGCCGAGGATGAAGCCCACCGCGTCGAAATTGAAAACCATGCGGCCCCGCTCGGAAAGCGAGCGAACGACGGGAATGAACTGGAAGTTCAGATACTCCTTCCACGTGTGGAAGGTGGTGGTGAAAAAATCGTAGACCGTGGCGATGGCCGTAGCCTGAATGAGGAGCATGGCCTGAGAACCGCCCTTTTCGCCCGTGACGAGGACTTCGGTAATGGCGGTGGCCTCTGGGAATGGAAGCTGGCCGTGCATCTCGCGCACAAAGTAACGACGCAAGGGCAGGATGAATAGCACGCCGAGAATGCCACCCGCCAGACAGATGAAGATGGTCTGCAGCGGATGCGGATTGAGATTGAGGATGTAGAGCGCAGGCAGGGTGAAGATGGCGCCTGCGGCCACGCTGCCGGAAGCCGCTCCAATGCCGGTGATCACGATGTTTTCCAGCAGCGAGGAGCGGCGCTTGAAGGCGCGTGCCAGGCCGATGGCGAGAATCGAAATAGGGATGGCGGCTTCCATCCCCTGGCCCACTTTGAGACCGGAGTAAGCCGATGCAACGGAGAAGAGAATACAGAAAATTACGCCCCAGAAGATGGCGCGCCAGGTGAGTTCCGGCTGGGAGGAAGAAGCGGAGACCACAGGTTGATAGGTTTGACCGGGAGCCAACGGGAGATAAGCATTCTCCGGCAGCGAGCGAGATTCGGTTTCGTTCATGGGGCGTCCTCAATCGGCGCTCGCCCGAGCAGGGGCTGGCGCACAGACCCGCATGCGAGTGCATCGCGAGCCTGTCACAGTCTACCCCAGCAGCACCTGCGCGCGGCTGGACGCCTTCGGGCACCTGCGGTGCGGCCAACCACCTGCGGTGGGGCCAATCGCCTTCGGCCTCTCCGTGGAGAGTTTTTCGCAAAGCATTGCCGTCAGGGGCTAAAGCCCTTTCAATCTTTTAGAACTTCAATGTACGGGCTGAAGCCCGTACCCTTCACGACCTACGGGGCATTTTGCATACAGCCACCTGCGGTGGGGCCAATCGCCTTCGGCCACTCCGTGGAGAGAGAGCATCTCACTCAGCAGCACATTCGCGTTGAGCGGTACGCTATTTTTTGCGCAGGCTGCTGGCGCGGACAACCAGACGGGGCTGAATCTGTTCAACGCGCGGACGCTGGGGCTCGGCAGCGCCCACCAGTTCCAGGGCAAGCTCGGCCGCCAGGCGACCAATCTCAGCGCTGTCCTGATCAACGGAGGTCAGCGGAACGCGCAGGAAGTCAGAGTAGGAAAGGTTGCCGCAACCCACCACGGCAATATCTTCAGGAATGCGCAAGCCTGCTTCCATGATGGCGCGCATCGTGCCCAGAGCCGCGGGATCGTTGAAACAGAAGATGCCATCGGGGCGGGGTGTGGTAGCCAGCAGTTTGCGGGCAGCCTCATAGCCACCGGGCTCACCACGGTCGTCGCCGGAAGCACCCATGGGGACAACGTGTTCCGGGCGCTGCGCGATGCCCTGCTCGGAGAGTGCGCGACGATAGCCTTCCAGACGCCCCATGGCGGTAGAGGTCTCCGGGCCACGAATGTGGGCAATGCGAGTACAGCCTTGTTCGATCAGGTGCGCTGCGGCCAACTGGCCCACAGCCTGATCGTCCACTCCCACAAAGTTGGCCGCCAGGCCGGGAAAATGACGGTCGATCAGCACATAGGGAATGCCAGCCTGCTCCACGCGGCGGAAGCTTTCCACCGTCCACTGAGCGCTGGCAATCAGCATGGCGTCCACCCGGCGGGCCAGCAGTTGCTCAATTTCCTGACGCTCTAGCTGCGGATCTTCCTCGGATGAGGTGATCAACAGCCCATAGCCCTGCCCGCGAATGCCGGCTGCCAGCACCTTGGCCACCTGCGCAAAGAAGGGATGCAGCAGGTCAGGCACCACCAGCCCAATGGTGTAGGTACGGCCGGTAATCAGCGCGCGAGCCGCCAGATTCGGCTGGTAATTCAGCTCCTTCATCCGCTTCAGCACGCGCTTGCGCGTCTCTTCGCCAATGTCGGGATGTCCGCGCAACACCTTGGAGATGGTGACGGTGGAAAGGCCCATATCGCGCGCAATGTCTTTCATGCGCACGGGGGTGGCACGGTGCGGAGCTGCGGAGAATGTGGTGCCGAATTTTGACTCGCTCATAGATAGATAGCCAGGAAAATGCTGGAAAGAACCCAAAAACAGCCTATACCAGCTCCGCAGGGCGTGCACAGCTTTCCTGACTTAAACGTTAACTCTTTTCTTTTTCATTCCGACCTGCGGACCGCCCGCTTCTTTTCCACGCAGAGGCAAGGCATGCATTGACAGGGACAAAACGAAGCAGGTATTCTGCGCTGGTCATAGTTATCGATAACTTTCCCTCCGGGAGACGTCATGAGTTCTGCATCCACGCCCATTGATCCCACCTTGATCCCGCAGCGCACGTTCGCTTCCGGCGCCAAAATGCCAGCCCTAGGTTTGGGCACCTTCGGCTCCGATCACATTAGCGCGCAACAGATTGCACAAGCCGTAAAAGACGCAGCCGCCGTGGGCTACCGCCATTTCGATTGTGCTTCGGTCTATGGCAATGAAGCCGAAATCGGTACAGCCTTTGAAGCCATCCTGGCCTCAGGCATCCGGCGCGGGGAGCTCTGGATCACCTCCAAGCTGTGGAATGACAAGCACGCCGAAGAGGATGTCATCGCATCGTGCAAGAAATCGCTTTCTGACTTGCGCCTGAAGTATTTGGATCTTTATCTGGTGCACTGGCCCTTCCCCAACTTCCATGCTCCGGGTTGCGATGTGAGTTCCCGCTCGGCATCCGCCAAGCCCTACATCCACGAGAACTTCATGAAGACCTGGCGGAAGATGGAAGAGCTGGTGGACATGGGTCTGGTGCGGCACATTGGCACCTCCAACGTGACCGTGCCCAAGCTCAAGCTGATCCTGCGCGATGCGCGCATCAAGCCGGCGGTCAATGAGATGGAGTTGCATCCGCACTTTCAGCAGCCGGAGTTATTCGACTATGTGGTGGCCAACGGCATTCAGCCCATCGGCTACTGCCCGCTGGGCTCGCCGGGGCGTCCGGACCGTGATCGCACACCGGAAGATACGAATCCGCTGACCGATCCCGTGATTCTGGAGATTGCGCGCAAACACAATGTCCATCCTTCGGCGGTCTGCCTGAAGTGGGCCGTCCAGCGCGGACAAACGCCGATTCCCTTCTCCGTAAATCACTATCGCGAAAACCTGGAAGCAGTCGCCAGCGATCCGCTGACTGTCAGCGAGATGAAAGCCATCGCCGGCATCGACAGGAATTGCCGCTTGATCAAGGGCCAAGTGTTTTTGTGGAAGGCGGATCAAACCTGGGAAGCGTTGTGGGACGTGGATGGCGAGATTACAAGGCCGTAGGGGCTAGGGAAAGACTAGCCCGAGTTGTTCCCCGCGCAACAACAAAAAGATTGAGATTGGCGCGCTGATTGCGCGCGAAATTTGGGAGAAGAAATCATGAGTCAGACGATGCTTGCGGCGTATCTGCCCGGCGACTCCACTGTTGAGATGCGCACGGTTGCCGTGCCCACACCGGGCCACGGCGAAGTGCTGTTGCGGATCAAGGCCTCCACCATCTGCGGCTCGGACATCCGCTGCATTTATCACGAACACCTGGGCAAGGGTCCGGAAGGCTATCAAGGCGTGATTGCCGGCCATGAGCCGTGCGGACAGATCGTAGCCACCGGCCCCGGCTGCCGCCGCTTTGTGGAAGGTGATCGCGTGATTGTGTACCACATCTCCGGCTGCGGCGTGTGCAACGATTGCCGCCGCGGCTACATGATCAGTTGCACCAGCGAGAAGTATCGCCGCGCCTACGGATGGCAGCGCGATGGCGGCATGGCCGAGTTCATGATCGCCGAAGAGAAGGACCTGATCGCGCTACCGGATGCATTGAGCTACGCCGATGGCGCGCAGGTGGCCTGCGGCTTTGGCACCGTCTACGAAGGTCTGGAAAAGATCAGCATCGATGGCAACCATGCCGTACTGATCACCGGACTTGGTCCTGTTGGACTGGCCACGGGCGCGCTCTGCCGCAAGCTGGGAGCCAACAAAATCATTGGCATCGACGTGGTGCCGGAGCGCATGCAGATTGCCAAGGAGCTGGGCTTGTGTGATGACGTGCTGGTCTCCGGCCCGGACAACGTGGCGCAGGTGAAGGCGCTGACCGGCGGCATGGGCGTGGAACGCGCCGTGGATTGTTCCGCCAACGCCAAGGCCCGCGCTGTGGCCGTGCGCGCCACACGCAAATGGGGCAAGATCGTGTTCATCGGCGAAGGCGGCGGTGTGGAACTGAATCCCTCGCCCGACATGATCCACGACCAGAAAACGATCTATGGTTCGTGGGTCACGTCAACGTGGCTGATGGAAGAACTGGTGGAGCGCTTGGTGCGTTGGAATCTGCATCCGGCCGAGATCATCACCCATCGTTTTGCACTCGACAAGGCCGACCAGGCCTATGCGCTGATGGCTTCCGGCAAGTGCGGCAAGGTGGCTGTCTGCCAGGATGAAGAATTAAAGTAGCGGAGAAACAAGGAGACCCATGTCAGAACATTGCTGTCAGCATGAAGAGGAAGAAGCGAACTGGGAGCAGCAGTTGGAAGAGCTGTTGCCCCTGTTCGGGCATCGCAACTGGATTGTGGTTGCCGACTCCGCTTACCCCGCGCAATCCAATCCCGGCATCGATACGGCCGTGATCGACTGTGGCCAGTTGGAAGCGGTCAAGAAAGTCTTTGCGGCCATCGGCGCGCAACCGCATATTCGCGCCAACGTGTATGTGGATGCCGAGCTGGATTTTGTGGCGGAGAAAGATGCCAAGGGAATCGGAAGCTATCGTCGCCGCTTGAAAACCGCGTTGGGCTCGGCGCTGCAAACGCTTCCCCATGAAGACATCATTGCCAAACTCGACACATCCGCAGAGACCTTCCGAGTCTTGATTCTCAAGACCAATATGACGATTCCCTATACCACTGTCTTCTTCGAACTGGACTGTGGCTACTGGACAGCAGCGGCGGAGAAGCGCTTGCGCACCGCGCTAGCCGCGCCACAGAAAAAATCGAGGAAGTAACTCTGGCGCGGGACGGCGCCACCAGAGCGCTGCCCGCGCACCACCCCAACCCTATCCGACTCACGAGGAGCCTTGGAAATGAACCCGTTGAAGACGCAAATCGACCGCCGCCAGATGCTGAAGACCGTAGGCGGAGCCTGCTCGGTACTGGCCATGGCGCGCACGCCGCTGGCGCTGGCCGCAGCTCCCAACGCCGCATTTGAGGGCAACCGCAAATCGCTTGAGGCCTACCAGATTCCCGATTGGTTCCGCGATGCCAAGTTCGGCATCTGGGCGCACTGGGGTCCGCAATCAGCCATTGAAGCCGGTGACTGGTACGCCCGCAATATGTACATGCAGGGCAGCGAGCAGTACAACTACCACGTGCAAACTTATGGCCATCCGTCGAAGGTTGGCTACAAGGACACGCTGAACGACTGGAAGGCCGCGAAGTGGGATCCCGAGCACCTGATGGGGCTCTACAAGCGCGCCGGTGCAAAGTATTTCGTTTCTATGGGTGTGCATCACGACAACTTCGACCTGTGGGATTCGAAGTACAACAAGTGGAACTCCGTGCAGATGGGCCCGAAGAAGGATATCGTGGGCATCTGGCGCGACGCGGCGCGCAAAGCAGGCCTGCACTATGGCATCAGCGAACATCTGTGGATCAGCTACAAGTGGTGGGCGGTTAGCCACTCGGCCGACAAAACCGGCCTGTATGCAGGCATCCCTTACGATGGCGCTGACCCGAAGTATGCCGATCTGTATCACGACCGCGACTGCGCCCGGCTGGCTGCCAAGCTGGACTGGAACGACGATGACATTCCGGATGCCTGGAAGAAGCACTATCTGGATCGCATGACGGATCTGATCGACAAGTATCAGCCCGACCTGCTCTACACCGATGGCCATCTGCCCTTTGAAGACTACGGTCTGAAGATGGTTTCGCATTTGTACAACGTGAGCGCGGCGGCCAATGGCGGCATGGTGCAGGCGGTGTACAACAGCAAGGCCGAAAGCGATTGCGCCATTGGCACCTGCCTGCTCGATCATGAGCGCGGCGTGGCGGATTCCATCTCCGCAAACCCGTGGCAAACCGATACCTGTATTGGCCAGTGGCACTACAAGCGCGGGCAACACTATAAAACCGCCAAGAAGGTAATCGATCTGCTCACTGACATTGTGAGCAAGAACGGCAACCTGCTGTTGAACATCCCGCTGCCGAACTCGGGCGCACTGGATGCACAGGAGCTTGAGGTGCTGGACGGCATCACCAAGTGGATGGACACCAACAGCGAGGGCATCTACAGCTCGCGCCCATGGAAGATCTACGGTGAAGGCCCCTCGACCAAGGCAGAGATCAAGTCGGGTGGATTTAACGAAGACAAGCGCGGCGACTTTACTGCGGAAGACGTGCGCTTCACCACCAAGGGCTCAACCATCTACGCCTTTGTGCAAGGCATTCCGGAACGCGAAGCCGTGGTGAAGGCGCTCGGCTCCGAGAGTGCGCAAAAGCCCGGACGTATCCAGAATGTGACCATCCTCGGCGCGAAGGGTTCTGTCCGATGGACCCAGGAAGCCGGAGCCCTGAAGGTGCAAATGCCGGCGGAAAAAATTTCACCGATTGGCATCACCCTGAAGGTTGAAATGGTCTAAAGCGGTTTCAGGATTGCTGCACCCACGAAGTGAAGCTGCCCAGTCGCCCCGGCCCAAAGGAGGGGCGATATCGGAAGCAATCGGATTGGGCATATTTATCCTGAAACCGCTCTAAGTTCCCGTCTGTGTTCCTCCTCGAACATCTCCGGCCTGAATGCCCATGCATTCAGGCCTATCTTTTGCACATGCCCGGCTGCGCGGGAATGGCCGCCACATGTAGGATGGACAAGGACCGCCCATGAAAGAAGCAAAATCCCTCAGCCCGGAAATACTCCTTCATATTGCTCAAACCCTCAACGTTCCGATGCGCGGCCTGGTTGCCGTAATCGAACTGTTGGACGACGGTGGCACGGTTCCATTTATTGCCCGCTACCGCAAGGAAGCCACCGGCAACCTTGACGAAGTACAGATTCGCGACATCGAAGAAAAACTGAACTACTTCCGCGATCTGGTGGAGCGCCGCGAAACCATCCTGGCCTCCATTGCCGAACAAGGCAAGCTCACCGATGAGTTGAAGGCCAGAATCGAAGGCACGCTCGACAAGAGCGAGCTGGAAGATCTTTACCTGCCCTACAAGCCGAAGCGTCGCACCAAAGCAACCATCGCCCGTGAAAAGGGTCTGGAGCCGCTGGCGCAATATATGTGGGCGCAGCAGAACACCACCGAGCCGCTGGAAGCCTATGCTCCCACCTTTGTGAACGCCGAGTTGGGCGTGGCCAATGTGGAAGAGGCTCTGGAAGGCGCGCGCCACATTGTGGCTGAGTGGATCAGCGAAGACGCGGACCTGCGCAAGGCGCTTCGCACCCTGGTGTTCGACGAGGGCGTAGTAGTGAGCCGCAAGGTGACCGACGCCCAGGACGAGCAGGAAAAGTTCAAGATGTACTACGAGTACAACGAGCCGGTGAAGACCATTCCCTCGCACCGCATGCTGGCCATCCGCCGCGGCGAAGCAGAGAATATTCTGTACTTCCTGATCGAAGTAGAAAACGAGCGGGCGCTGGGAATCTTGCGCAGCCGCGTTCTGCGCGATACCGGCGACTGGACTCCGCAGTTGAATCTGGCCATTGAGGATGCCTGGAAGCGGTTGTTGAACTCCTCCATCCAGGGCGAGATTCGCGTGGAACTGAAGCGGCGCTCGGATACCGAAGCCATTCAGGTCTTCCGCGACAACCTCTACAATCTGCTGCTGGCCGCGCCTGCCGGACCGATCTCGGTGCTCGGCATCGACCCCGGCCTGCGCACCGGCTGCAAAGTCGCAGTCGTGGACGCCACCGGCAAGCTGTTGGGTCACGATGTGCTCTATCTGCATACGTCCAAGCATGGCAACGCGGAATCCGCGCCCAAGCTGGCCGCCATGCTGAGCCGCCACAACGTGCGCGCCATCGCCATTGGCAACGGCACCGCCTCACGTGAAACCGATGCCTTTGTGCGCGAGTTCCTGCGCGAATACAAGATCGACAGCATCTTCTCGGTTACGGTCAGCGAAGCTGGGGCCAGTGTGTACTCCGCTTCGGATGTTGCACGGCAGGAATTTCCGGACCTGGACCTGACAGTGCGCGGCGCGATTTCGATTGCCCGCCGTCTGCAAGACCCGCTTTCCGAACTGGTCAAGGTCGATCCCAAGTCGATTGGCGTGGGCCAGTACCAGCATGACGTGGACCAGCGCCAGTTGCAGGATTCGCTCAACGCCACCATCGAGAGCTGCGTAAACAAGGTGGGCGTGGATCTGAACACCAGTTCGTGGACGCTGCTGCGTTACGTGGCCGGCATCAGCGAGCGTACCGCCATCAACATTGTGAACTTCCGCAATGAGAAGGGCGCCTTCCGCTCGCGGCAGCAGGTGCTGGAAGTGCCAGGCATCGGCCCCAAGAGCTTTGAACAGGCGGCCGGCTTCCTGCGCATCCGCAATGGCGATAATCCGCTGGACTCAACCGCGGTGCATCCTGAATCCTATACGATTGTGGAGCAGATTGCGCAACTGGCAGGCACCACCATCGACGAAATTATTCGCACGCCGGAAGCACTGGCCAAGGTGGATAGCTCGAAGATTGCCGCCGGCTCCTTTACCCTGCAAGACATCATGGCCGAACTGCGCAAGCCGGGCCGCGATCCCCGCGAGACCTTCGTCGCTCCCAGCTTCAAAGAGGGCGTGAACGAAATCTCCGATGTGGAAGTGGGTATGGTGCTGGAAGGCGTGGTGACGAATGTGACCAAATTCGGCGCGTTCGTTGACGTCGGCGTGCATCAGGATGGACTGGTTCACATCAGCGAGCTCTCGAACAAGTTCATCAAGGATCCCGCTGAGGCGGTCAAGGCCGGACAGATTGTCAAGGCCAAGGTTATGGCCGTCGATCTGAAGGCCAAGCGCATCGGCCTCTCGATGAAAGCGCTGATGCCGCCCGCTGGCGGTGGGAGTGGCCGTGGTCCGGCTC
>Ga0207738_100033_pt1 | contig 32627 bp, 14 predicted proteins | sample LuqExpMetagenom9_FD_187767 | JGI IMG/M metagenome (GOLD analysis project Ga0207738, IMG submission 187767) | Tropical forest soil microbial communities from Luquillo Experimental Forest, Puerto Rico - Sample 9 (SPAdes) | ecosystem: Environmental > Terrestrial > Soil > Tropical forest ... | reverse complement strand
CGCAGGATCCATCAGACACCACGGAGCTGCTCCCTGAACCTGTCCACGGGGCAACGCACAGTGAACAGGAAGCCGACGCAACAGGAGTGGTTGAACATTCCAGCGAAGACTCCAGCACTGCTTCGCAGGAGAAAATCCATCCCAGGCTCAGAGCCCTTTACCGGATATGGCAGCAGCGGCGTGGAGTGATGGCCGTAGCGGCAGTTCTTCTGCTTGCGGCCCTCGCGCTCGGCATCTGGCAATTGAGCCGTCCCTCGGAGCTATCGATAGTCGACCGTTTCTGGGCACCGGTACTGAGGGATCAGAAGTCTGTGCTGCTGTGCACGGGCAGCGTGGTCTTTGCCACCAACAATTATTCGGGTGTAACCACCGCCAACAAGGATATTGACTACAGTTTTGTCTCTCTGCAGAACGCGTCGGCCATCGCGCAGATCAGCGCCACACTGGCGCGAGCGGGCATATCCTTTCAGATGGCCGCTGCTCCTTCCACCACCTTGCACGATTTAAGCGGACACTCGGTCGTTCTGCTGGGTGGCTACAACAATCCATGGACCATGCGCTTGGTGGAACCGTTACGCTTTCATTTCTCGCCTTCGTCCGTGAACCAGATCATCCTCGACCGCCAGCACTCCAATGTGCAGTACATGCGCGATCGCTCGCTGCCCTATTCGAGTGCCGACGACTACGCGCTGGTGGTTCGCTACCGCGCTCAGGCCACCGATAGCTGGATTGTGGCCATCGCCGGCGTGGGCCGTAACGGCACGGAAGCCGCCGCGCAGTTCATCACCAGCCCACATTATCTGCAGCAATTGCATGACCGGCTGGGCAGCGGCTTCGATCAGCGCAATCTGGAAGCGGTGCTGAAGGTCAACGTTGTGGAAGGCAAAAGCGGCGCACCGACCTTGGTGGATGCCTACGCCTGGTAATCGCGACCTGTTGCGCCTGGCTAATCCGATCCCTTGAACTACGACGGCTCAATCGAAACGCTGGCGCGTACCGATCACCTGCAGATTGTCGTCTGCTTCATTCATCAGATGCCGTCCGCACAGAAAGATCTCAAACGAGCTGAGGTGAGGCCGGTTCAGGATCTGCAACAACGGCGCGGGAAGACTTCCCTCCAGCAGATAGCGAATGGCAGACTCGTTTACCTCCGCATCTGAGCCATCCACCAGCAGCAGATAACCGCTATTGGTGGTATTCGGCAGCAGCGCCACATCGATGTAGCCATCGCCGCCGTGTGGCGTGTAGGTGGGCAGATAACGTTTCTGTTCTGTCCCCTGCGGCGCTTGGTTCTCAAAGTAATACTCGTGCGATTTGGGATCCTCGACAAAACGGAAGTTGGTGCGGTCGGCAAACAACGATGCCCACAGATTGCTGCGCCGGCTGCCAATCAGAACCACATTGCCCGCGCCCAGATCGCGCACGTGAATGTCGCGTGCAAACCGGATAACCGGTGTCACGCCCTGGCTCTGGAAGCCACGCACCAACTCCAGCAGCACATTCACCTCGCTGTAGCTGATGGCGCGGCGCGATCCTATATAGGTGAGCGCCTCACGCTGATTCGGGTTTGCCACGCTCTGCAAAAGCGTCTCCGGAAATGCTCCGGCGGCATACTGCTGCAGATCGACCTCTTTTCCCATCAGGTTCTGTACAACGCTCAAGCCAAGATCGGGCAGAACGATGGTCACCTGCTTGCCGTTGCGCAACATGGGCGCAAGAATCGCCTGGTTCTTTGGCAACGGACTCGCCTTGCGCCCCTGCAGCGCAAACACCAGTAAGACTGCCAGCACCACTACCACAACAGCCAGCAGAGCAACCCAGATCCATGGCCGCGCAAACCACGGTTGCACCTTGCCGACCTGCGCCGGTCCAGCCTCTCTTGCGACGCCCTCGCCGGGATGCAGCTCCGAATCGACTCCGGCCGCAACAGGCTTGTGTTCCGCAACCAGGAACTGGGGTGCATAACTCCCCTTGGGCAGAACCACCAGCAACTCTTCGCCGGCCCCATCGCTGGCGAAATAGCTCTCCAGCCGGCGGCGCAGATGAGTAGCTTGCACACGAACAATGTTGTCGTGTGCGGCATCAAAATCTGCCCGTCTGCCCATGACGTTGAGGGCAATATCGTACTCGTTGATCGGCTTGCCGGGGTTCTCAATCACCCAACGCGAGGAGTACAGCAAGAACTGCCGGAGCTGCCGGGCGCGAGCCAGTGCCGGGCTCTCAGCTATGCGCAGAACAAGCTGCCAGCGCGGGTCCTGCTCCAGCGTCTCCGATCCATGCGATTCATGAGCGGGTTGGTTCAGATGGGTATTCAACGGCGCACGCCCCGAAATTATCTCCGTAAATCATTCATTCGATTAGCATGGCCCGCTAATTAGCGTTCAACAACCGTTAATTGGCTTGTACCGGTTGGAGAGGTAGCGGAGTATCCGAACTCGTGCCAACCGATGAAGCGTTTAATGCCTGCCCGTGAAGTATAGCGCGGGGCAGCAAAGGTTGTGAACCTGCCCATTTTGCCGCATTCACACAGTGGGCGACTGCTTCCCGGGAATGCACCTTGGGCTCTACAGCGTCTGGTCCGGCGCATTGGCGGCGGGCTGGAAATGTTTACAACCGCAGGCCTCGCCTGCCCACCCCTGGCACCCCCACGAACGCCAGCAGTCTTCGTGACGGATGCCGGGGCCCGGTACGAGAAGAGCCCGCAAAATCGTGCGGCTCCACAAACCAATACGTATTGAACCGACATTTTGGAGGATTGACGAAATGTTCAGCAGCAAATGCGCAAGGCTCTTTGTCCTGTTGACCGTCGCGCTGGCTGGCTCGCTCACTCTGTGGGCGCAGTCAGGCAGCGGCCGCATCCAGGGCACGGTGCGCGATCAGGCCGGCAAAGTCATTGCCGACTGCGCGGTGAGTATCCGGAGCGCGGAACGCGGATCCGATACCCGCCTTACCACCAACCAAGATGGCCTGTTTGTGTCCCCCACATTGCCGATTGGTGCTTACACCATGGCAGTGACCGCCACGGGGTTCGCCCGCTGGGAAGGTCAACTGATCTTGCGTGTGGACCAGACGGCCGAGGTGAACCCTACCCTGCAGGTGGGTTCTGAAACACAACAGGTAACCGTGGTGGCGGAAGTGACGCCGCTGATCAACGACGCCAACCAGACGCTGGGCAGCACGCTGGACCAGGTTCGCCTGCGTGATATTCCTGAAAACGGGCGCAACCTGCTCACACTGGTTGCCACCACCACCGCCGGCGTGTACGGACAAAAGGCAAATGGCTTGAGCACCTCGGCCTTTGAGTTTGTACAGGACGGCGCTCCCTTGGCCAACCAGGATGGTGGCGGACTACCGCAGAAGATCGTGGATCCGGATGCCATTGAGGAGGTCAAGGTTGAAACCAGCAGTTCGTCGGCCAAGTTCAATCGCCCCGCTACGGCCATCCTGACCACCAAAGCCGGCACCAACCAGTTTCACGGCGCGGCCTTTGAAACCAATCGCGACAACTCCATCGGCATCGCCAAAGCGCGCCAGGATACCTTCACCAAAGCGCCCAAGCTCATCCGCAACGAATTCGGCTTCTCGTTGGGCGGCCCCATCATGCTGCCATTTCTCTCCAAGAGCGGCGCGCATCTGTACAACGGCAAAGACCGCTCCTACTTCTTCTTTGCCTATGAAGGCATGGAACTGCGCAACGGCAGCACCGGCCTTTACTCGGTTCCAACCGACGCCATGCGGAGCGGCGACTTCAGCGCTCTGACCACGTCGAACGGCAGCACCGCGGTGGCTATCTACGATCCCGCAACCACCAACTCAACCACTCAAACCCGTACCCAGTTCGCGGGCAACATCATCCCTGCCAGCCGCATTTCGCCCCTAGCGAATTACGTGTACACGAAGATGATGCCGCATGCCACGTCGACCACAACCAATCCATCGGTGACGGCCAATCTGACCATTGCCACGCCCAACAACGACTCCGAAAAAACCTTCACCGTGCGTGTGGATCAACGCTTGAACGACGCTGACAGCGTTTATGCGCGCTTCACAAAAGGCGAGACCATACCCTACAAAATGGGCTCGGGCGCCTATGGCCCTCCTCCCCCGGATTTTTCGGCCAACGTCACCTACTCTCCCGCGTACACCGACAGTGGATCGTTGGTCTGGAACCACATCTTCTCGCCCAAGTTTTATGTGGAGTCGGTGCTGGCGCACACCTACGAAAACGACAACACGCAAACCGGCCCCAACCCGAATGTGAACTATGCAGCCCAACTGGGTCTGCCCAATGACGGCTCCTTGGGCTTCCCCACCATCTCCGGTATCGGCTTCCTCTCCACCGGATTTGGACAAGCCGATAACACGCGCAAGAACTCGCAGAACATCTCTCAGTTGGACGAGAACTTCACACGCATCGCAGGCAACCACATCCTGCAGTTCGGCGGACGCTATCGTCATGAACGCATCTGGATCTTTGTCGATCAGAATCCGACGCCTTCCACAGTCAGCTTCAGCGCGCTGGGTACCGGCCTGCTCGACACCTCCACCATTGCTGGCGGCACCTACACCGCGGTTGGCAACACAGGCCACAACAACGCATCCTTCTTCCTCGGCGATGCCTCATCGTACGCCATCAGCAAGCTGCCCAAGTGGTATCGCTTCCGCAATCAGGAGATCGCCGGCTACATTCAGGACGACTACAAGGTAACCAAGCGGCTGACGCTCAACCTTGGACTACGCTATGAGATCCACCCCTCGCTGCATGAGTCCAACAGCCTGTTCGGTTCCTACGACTTCAACACCCACTCCATCGTGCTGGGGCAGTCGCTCACCAACCTCTACAAAGCCGGATACACCAGCCAGGCCATCATCTCGAACTTCACCAACATGGGCGTAACCTTTGAAACGCCTGAGCAGGCTGGCATGCCTCCCAGCCTTGTGGATGGCAACTGGCACGACATTGCGCCACGCGTGGGCGCTGCCTACCGGCCCTTCAGCGACAAGGTTGCGCTCGTGGTCCGGGGCGGCTATGGCATCTACGTGTATCCGCCGCCTACCCGCAACTTCTATGCCGATACGCGCCAGAACCCGCCCTATCAGGCCACATTCACCACCAGCTACACCAGCGCCGCCTCCAGCCCAGACGGCAAACCGAACTACATGCTCCGCTCCGTGCAATCCGTGATCGCTGGCCAGAACAGCGCCGGTGTGGTGAGTCTCACCAGCCCCGGCTCCATCACTGCGGGCAGCTTCCTGGTCTCCGCACTTGATCGTCACTATCCCTCTACCTACGTGCATCAGTGGAACCTGACCGTCGAAAAGGGACTGCCGATGAACTCGGTACTGCGCGTTACCTACGAAGGAAACCACGGCTCCAATCTGGAGCAGTATTGGCACTACAACGATTCACCCAGCGCCTACGTGTGGATGGTCACCACCGGAACTGCGGTGCCCACCGGCACCAACTCCGGCATTCTCACCCGCGTCTATCCCACCCTGCCCTATGGCAATATCGAGTTCCAACGCAAGAAGGGCTACTCCAACGAAAACTCGCTGCAACTTGAGGTGCAGCGTTTGCATAAGAACGGCTGGGGCTTCCAAGCCTTCTATGTTGTCTCGAATGCCTTCCGCCTGGGCGGCAACGGATGGCGCGACAACGTGCTCTATTCGTCCAATTACTATTTGCCCGGCGCCTTGCCTGCGAATCAAGATCAGGCCAATCGCTCCGCCAACTACTTCCGCGACCTGTCCTTGCCGCAGCATAACCTAAGCTGGGATGCCGTAGTCGACCTGCCTCTCGGCCGCGGACGCCACTACTTTACCCGCATGAACAAGTGGGTAGATGCAGTGGCTGGCGGATGGGCTGTTGCCAGTACCGGTCGTATGATCAGCCAGCGCTTTGCTCCCAACAGCGGCTATTACCAGCCCACTACCGCCAACGTCTACAAGCAGAAATACCAAACCAGCGATTGCCGCAGCGGCACCTGCTACAAGGGCTATCTGTGGTTCAACGGCTACATTCCCGCCAACAAGATCAATGTGGCCGCCGGCGTCAGCGGCGTTCCTTCCAGCTACAGCGCCTATAACGGGCCGTTGATTCGTACACCTGCCGACGGCGGCAGCAAGAGCGACCCAAACTACAACTACTACGACACCAACAGCACCCTGGTGACGCTCAGCAACGGCAGCGTTGTGCGCACCACCTATAGCCCTGATCTGAGCCCGGTACGCGCCATCAGCTTTGTGGGCCCGCTCAACTGCACCGCGAACGCCTCCATGTTCAAGGCTTTTTCCATCAGCCACGGCATGAACCTACGCGTGAATGCGGATTTCTTCAACGTGTTCAACGTGCAGGGCTTGAATAATCCGGATGCCAGCACCGGCCTGATCAGCCTGCGCAGTTCCTATAACTCAGCCCGTCAGTTGCAGATCAGCGCACGCTTGATGTGGTAACCCACCTGCGCGGAGCGCCTCGTCAGAGGGCTCGCTCCGCGCATTTTTCTGCCCGACTCAAACCGCCCCCCAGCATGTTCTCGCGCCATCAACCGGCGCTTGCCATGCCTTGCCTCTATTCGTGGAAAGATCCATCATGCGCCGTTCATCTGCAGTTTTTTGTTTCATGTTGCTTTGGTTCTCCTGCTGTGCAAGCAATTGGGCACAGCAAGCCTCACTCGTCTCCCAACCGCTCACCGGTGTGCGCTATCAGAGCCGCGGTCCCGCCAGAATCGAGTCCAGCGCGGAAGGCCTGCATCTGACGATGGACGATCCACGCCACGATGCGGCGTTGCTGGTACTGCCGCCCGCCGATGCCGATACACTCGATCTCTCTGCCTGGCAGACGCTGGCCGTGGACATCACCAACCTTGCCCATGATCGCCAACAGCGCCTGGTTCTGACCGCAATCGAAAAAGAAGGCGCAAACCATCCGCGTAAAGTTACCGTGGGCATTGGGCTCAATCCGGGAGAAACGCGTACGCTCCGTCTGCTGTTGCCGCATGCCTGGCTCTATGCTGCCCCAGACGGGATGCCAGGCCCCCTGCTTGATACCGCCCATATTGCACGGCTGGAGTTCGAACTGCAATGGCCCTTTGAGCGGGCACGCGCGGGGCTGGTGGACGTACGTCTCTCCCGATTACGTGTAGAAGGCCGCATCACGGCCACAAAGAATTTCAGCGTCACAAACTACGCGCCCTTTATCGACCGCTACGGCCAGTTTATGCATGCGGAATGGCCTGAAAAAATTCACTCCGATAGCGCTCTACGTACAGCCTTTGTCCGGGAGAATGCGGCTCTGCGTTCTACCCAACGGCCTGCCAGTTGGGACCGCTTTGGTGGCTGGAAGAATGGCCCGCAGCGCAAAGCCACAGGCAGCTTCCGCACGGAAAAATTCAACGGGAAATGGTATCTGGTCGATCCGGACGGACATCTGTTCTTCTCGCAGGGCATCGATGTGCTGACAGCTAGCAATGAAACGATCAAGGTTCCGGAGGGCAAGGCCAACTGGTTTGAGAAGTTGCCAGAGGGCGCTCATAGTTACAATGCGATTGACCACAACCTACGCATCAAATACGCGAGCCCGAACTATGAGCAGGCATACTTTGAGCAGCTAACGAAAAGGCTTGAAGCGTGGGGCATCAACACCATCGGCAACTGGAGCGCGCTGGAGCTGATGCAGGTGGGACGCACGCCCTACACCTTGCAGTTAACCGACTACGACGGACACATGCCCCAAATCGCCGGCTCCAAGCTCAAGTTTTATGACGTGTTCGATCCTCGTTATGAGGAGAAGATGCGCACCCTCTTGCAGCGGGCAGCCGAACACAGGCCGGTTGTGGCGCACTCCCTCACCGATCCCATGTGCATTGGTTATTTCATCGACAACGAGCTAAATTTCGGCAATCGCGACAAGCTGGTGCTGGTGGATGAAATTCTTCAGAGCCCCGCCAGCCAGGCCGCGAAACAAGCGTTCATCCACGACCTTGAAGCCAAGTACAAGCAGATTGAAAATCTGAATGCCGCATGGCAGACTCATCACGCCACATGGGAAAGCCTGCTGCAATCTACTCAGGTGCCGACATCGACGGCCTATGCGGACGATGCCCAGGCCTTCTTCCGTCATGTGCTGGACCAATACTTCCGGCTGGCGCGCAACGCCGTCAAAACCATGGCGCCCAATCGGCTCTATCTGGGCGCGCGTTTCATCAGCACCGACGCCGTGCGGCCGGCGCTCTACGAAGCCTGCGCGCGTTCTTGCGATGTGCTCTCGGTCAACATCTACGCACACAGCGCCGCGGGTTTCCCCGAAGACGACTTTCCAGACATGCCTGTTCTGATCACCGAATTCCAGTTTGGCGTGCTGCAGCGGGGCATCTTCAGCCCCAGTCTGTGCCAGGCAGGTGCAACACCCCACGAGCGAGGACTCGCCTACACGCGCTTCGTCGAAGGCGCCCTGCGCCACTCCAAAATTGTGGGCACGCACTGGTTCCAGTATCGTGACCAGCCGCTCACCGGGCGTGGCGACGGCGAGGCCTACCAGATTGGCTTTATCGATGTAACCGATACCCCTTATAGCGAAATGACAGAAGCCTCACGCGCAATAGCCGACCGCATGTATGCAACTGCTCGCCCAGAGTAATTCAAATGCGGATGGATCGAGATTCCAATCACGATCCATCCGCGCAAAATACATTAAGGCCTTAATTAAATCTTTTCGCGAAACCGCCTGCAATCCGCCCCTCCTTTCCTGCAGCAGAGCCGTTTCGTGGGCCCCGCCATCAAGTACAATTTGGAAAAAGATTGTGCAGAAATTCCTCTGCATGCTGCGGGGCCACGAATGCCTACTATTTACGACGTTGCGAAGGCTGCGAATGTCTCCATTGCTGCCGTATCCCTGGTCATGAACGATCCACGAACTCATCGTGTGGGAGCGGCTAAGCGCAAACTGATTCTGGATACCGCGGCAAAGCTCGGCTATGCGCCCAGTGGCCTGGCTCGCGCACTCACCAAGGGTTCCACCAAGATTATCGGCCTGGTTGTCCCCATGCGGGATCCCATCTTCTTCAACAACTTTATCGCCGGCGTTCTGGCAGGCATCCAAAGCTGTGTGATGGAGCGTGGCTACCACCTGATGATCTACAGCCACAGCGCCAAGAGTGGACGCGTGACCAAAGGCGAGCTGACTCAGAGCCGCTTTGTGGACGGCGTGGTGATGCTGAACACCCGCATGTGCACGCTGGAAGACATGAAGGATTCGATCGACGATCTCAATCAAGCCCGAATTCCTTTTGTCATGACCAACTGTTATGCCGGTGACGACCCAATCAACTACGTTGGCGTAGACGATCTGGAAGTGGGGCGGCGCGGTGGAGAATATCTTCTGGCCCAAGGCCATACCCGCATTGCCCTGCTGAATGGCGCCTCCCGGAGCCCCATGACCAAACAACTGGTTACCGGTTTCAAGGAGGCTCTGCACAACGCGGGTAAACGTTTTGACAGCCGATTCAGCGCGGCCAGCGAATACAATCCCACCATCACGCAGGAAAAGATTGCAGCTTGGTGCGCGCTGCCCCATCCTCCCACCGCAATCTTCTGCGCCGACGACCAAATTGTTCCCGATGTCTATAGTGCACTCGAAGCCAATGGCCGCCGGATTCCTACCGATGTAGCCGTGCTTGGGCGTGGCAATCTGCCGATTGGCACGGCGCTCCGCCCGCAATTGACAACCTTCTCGGTGCAGTCAATGGACATGGGGCGCAAGGCCGCCGAACTTCTGATCGAAGTCATACAAACGCACACCACAAAGGTGCGCCGCATCTATCTGGATGCACCGCTGATCCCACGCGACTCTGCCTAACCAGCACTCCATTCTCATCCGCAGTCATGGCCACACGAGGAAACGTCTCCCGGGTGGCCTTTTTCTTGCCCCTCTCTATTTCCCCCGCGCCCACTCAGACACTCTGAATTCTGCAATCGATTGCCCCATTAACAGCGGTTCGGGAATCCTGAATTTTCTTTCTCCAACTCCAAGCACTGGTATAACGCACGCTGGACAATGCGATGCAAACCACGGAAAAGGGACTGAAACAGGCTTGCAAAGGTTTAGTGAAACGCTTAATATGCTGTTTAACAAATCGACGCTGTGGTCCGGAGGCCTTTGAGGCGCACTTTTGCCTGGCTTTTCTCTCTGGCCCTCATGGCAGGCAAGCGAGTGACATGCTGAAACACATCTATCGTCCCGAAGGGCGCTCCTTGCGCCAGCAGCGGCTCTGCAGCGATCTGGCCGTTGTAGGCGGAGGCCTGGCCGGCGTCTGCTGCGCCATTACCGCGGCACGCCAGGGACTGCGCGTCCTGCTCATTCAAGATCGCCCCGTACTGGGCGGCAATGCATCCAGCGAGGTTCGACTGTGGGCTCTGGGAGCCACTTCGCACATGGGCAACAACAACCGCTGGGCACGCGAAGGCGGCGTCATTGACGAAATTCTCGTGGAAAATCTCTGGCGGAATCCGGAAGGTAATCCGATTCTTGTCGATGCCCTCCTGCTGGAATGGGTCACCCGCGAGCCCAACATCACACTCCTGCTCAACACGGCAGTAGATGCGGTGGAGAAGAGCAACCCGGAGCAGATCCAGAGCATGCGCGCCTTTTGTAGCCAGAATCAAACTGAATACATTGTGACGGCGCCTCTGTTCTGCGATGCCTCCGGCGATGGCGTGCTTGGCTATCTGGCAGGCGCGGCCTACCGCATGGGAGCTGAAGCCGCAGCGGAGTTTGGCGAAGGCTTGGCGGAAGCGGAGCCCACATCCGATCTGCTGGGCCATTCGCTCTATTTCTACAGCCGTGATACGGGTAAGCCGGTTCAATTTGTCCCACCTAGTTATGCGCTCCACGACATCCAAGAAATCCCTCGCTACCGCGATCTGCGCGTCTCTGACTCCGGTTGCCGTCTGTGGTGGCTTGAATATGGTGGCGATATGGACACCGTCCATGGCACCGAAGAGATCAAGTGGGAACTGTGGCGGGTTGCGTACGGAGTGTGGAACTACATCAAGAATTCCGGTGAGTTCCCCGAGGCTGCCAACCTCACGCTTGAGTGGATGGGCATGATTCCCGGCAAGCGCGAGAGCCGCCGTTTTGAAGGCGATTACATGCTCCGCCAGCAGGACATTGTGGAGCAGCGCACGCACTACGATGCGGTTTCGCTGGGCGGCTGGGCCATCGATATACATCCCGCCCGAGGCGTCTATAGCCCCGATCCATCCTGTGTGCAGTGGCATGCCAAAGGCGTTTATCAAATGCCGTACCGCACCATGTACAGCCGCAATATCCATAATCTGTTTCTGGCCGGTCGCATTCTGAGTGCTTCGCATATCGCCTTTGGCTCCACGCGCACCATGCTTACCTGCGCGCACAACGCGCAAGCCGTAGGCATGGCCGCCGCCCTATGCACGGAATATCATCTGGAGCCCCGCAATGTGGCGGAGCCAGAGCGGATCGCGGAATTGCAACAGCGTTTGCTGCGTTGCGGACAATTCATTCCCGGACTTCGCGCCGAAAGCGCGGACAATCTGGCCAGCACTGCACACATCACCTCCAGCTCTACGCTTACGCTTGCCCGCCTTGCTCCGAGCGGAGAAACGCGTCCTCTCGATACGCCTTGTGCTCTATTGCTGCCTCTCAAGGCTGGCGCAGCGCCCGCGATCACCCTCACCGTGGACGCCTCCCGAGCAACCACGATGACGATGGAACTCTGGAAGGCTTCGCTCCCGGGCAATGGCACGCCAGATCTACTGCTAGCCAAAGCGGAAGCAGTTGTTACGGCAGGTCATGAGCAGCCGGTCGGCTTCCAGTTCCACCACACACTGAAAGCCGACGATCATTACTTTCTGATCCTTTCGCCCGATCCAGCCATCGCCCTGCATGTTAGCCAGCAACTGATGCCTGGCGTGCTGACGCTGTGGCAAAAGCTGAATCGCATGGTGGCCAAAAGTTCCGTGCAATCACCGCCGGAGGGCTCGGGAATTGATACATTTGCTTTCTGGTTGCCGGAGCGTCGTCCCATGGCCCGCAACCTGGCCGTCTGCATTGAACCTCCCGTTGCTTGCTATGAACCGCAACTGGTCGTCAATGGCATGCGTCGTCCCTGGTGCGGCGCGAACGCTTGGGCTCCAGCGGAAAGCGACGCCGCCCCCACATTGACGCTGCGTTGGCCGGATGCGCAAACCATCTCTGCGCTTGAAATTGTCTTCGATACGGACTTCGATCATCCCATGGAATCTGTGCTGATGGGGCATCCGGAACGTGTGATGCCCGGTTGCCCGCGTAGCTTCGCCGTGCGCACGTTGCAGGGCGCACCCCTTGCCACTGTGGAGCAACACCATCAGACCCGCTGGACCCTGCAACTGGATAAACCGGTGACAACCACGGGGATTGAGCTTATTCTTCTTGAACGCGGTCCTGCACCGCCAGCCATCTTCGAGGTCCGCTGCTCTTGAGCCAGCCTGATAGTGCCATCCCAACTAAAGCGCATACCTCCCTGTTCACCCGCCGGAGAGCATGGACGCTCACAGCGTTGATCAGCGTGGTTGCTCTGGTGAATTACTTCGACCGGCAGAGCCTGTCGATTGTTGCACCGCGCTTCCAGGCCGAACTGCATCTTTCTGACGCAGGCTATGGGCACGTGGTCAGCATGTTCCTGTTCGCCTCCGCCATTGCGTACGCGCTGGCCGGAGTGCTGACAGATTGGTTGGGGACGCGCGCCAGCATGGCTCTGTTCGTGGGCTGGTGGTCAGCGGCGGAAGCGGTCACAGCTTTCGCGCGTAATTTCGTGCAATTAAGCGCCGCGCGCTTCTGCCTTGGCCTGGGCGAACCTGGTCTATGGGTGGCTGCGCCCAAGGCAATTGGCGAAATTTTTCCCCGCAAGGATCGAGCGCTGGCCGTCGGCATCTACACGCTGGGTTCCACTATTGGCGCGGTCGTGGCCATTCCCACCATCGCAGCCGTCACGGCGCACCTGCCCTGGAAGAGCATCTTTCTCATCGACGGCGTAGCTGGCCTGTTGTGGTTGCCTTTTTGGTGGTGGGCCTATCCCAAGCGCACCGCAGAACAACGCGCGGCCAATGTGTCGAACACGCCGCAATCCGCTATCTTGCGCCAGGTGCTCACACGCGGCACCACGTGGAAATTGACGATCGCACGCGGCTTGACCGATCCAGTTTGGTACTTCTACCTATTCTGGTTTCCCAAGTACATGCTGGGTCCACGTGGGCTTTCACTCGACCGCATGGCGCAAATCGGATGGTTGGTTTATCTGTTCGCCGGCGCAGGAACAATTCTGGGCGGAGCTTTTTCCAGCCTGCTGGTGCGGCGTGGAACAGAACCAGCGCGGGCTTATCGCATCACCATGCTGTTCTGCGCCGCGCTGGTACCTCTCAGCCCTCTCGCTGCGGCCACGTCCAGTCCTCTGTTCTGTGTGCTGATTGCTTCTGTTATCGGCTTTGCGCACATGGCCTGGCTGGTAAATTTGACCGCGGCTGTGGTGGAACTCTTCCCCGCAGAGCAGGTGGGACGGGCCTTTGGCCTGATCGCCGCCGGCTCCGGATTTGGCGGAATGATTTCGTCCGAGGTGATTGGACGCGTGGTGACGCAAACCGGTTACGCGCCCTTGTTCTCCATCATGATGGTGCTGCATCCTCTGGCACTGGCTCTCATCTGGTCCAGCATGCAAGAAAAGGCCGCGAAGTAATCTCCGCGGCCCTCCTGCTTACGGCAGTTCCACATCGAAGAGCTTGCGGACAACTTCCCAGCTATCGCGATGCTCGCGATCAATTGTGACCAACCCCCAGGGGCGAATGCCATTGGCCGGTGTGCCCCGAAACAGCGAGCGGTAATCGTTCCAAGTCCAGAGCGATCCGCCTATCATCCACGGACGCGCCTTCATGGCTTCAACGGCGGTGGTAATGTCGGCACTGCGATCAGCATCATGCTGTCCGCTTTCCGTCCATTTACCGAACTCCGTCACAAACACCGGCTTGTCAGGATACAGAGCGTGCACGTGATCGAAGGCGCGCGCATAGTCCCCGTAGATATTCACGGAGACAAAGTCGGAATACTGGCAGGCCTCGTCCGCCCCAGTCTTCACCGCCGGGTCACCTGTAAAACGCGAGGCAAAAGTAATCAGCCGCGTCGCATCCACAGAGAGCGCAAAAGCGCGCATGTCGCGGGTCCACTCAATCCCTTCGCGCGTATACGACTCGTACTCGTTGCCCACGCTCCAGGCCACCACCGAAGGGTGATTCCAATCCTGCTCCATCATCTCGCGCATGTCGTGCTGCCAGCGAGCGCGCACGCCGGCGTCGGCCATCTGCCAGGAACTCATGTTCCAGTTGCCCGCCTCGGGAATGATCAACATGCCATGCCGATCAGCATAATCCAGCAACGCCTGGGCCTGCGGATAGTGCGCAATGCGCATCATGCGCATATTGCAGGCTAGCATATCTCCCAGATCGCGTTCGATGATAGCGTCCGACTCCACCAGCCCTTCCTTTGCATCCTCGCTCACCCGGTTGGCACCAAACAAATGCACGGGCTTTCCGTTGAGCAGGAGCTGCGTGCCTTGTACGCGAATCTCACGAATGCCGAAGTGCGTCTTCAACACGTCACCGGGAAGACGAAACTCCGCGTCATAGAGAAATGGATCGCGCACACTCCACAGATGCGTGGCGGCTAACTCGCCTTCCCAACTCAACTCCGCGTCGGCCCCTGCGGCAATCTCGGTTGCACGAAAATTCGCCTGCATGCCGCCGATCGTAGCCTGCAACGCCGCCTGCATCTTGGCCGCGCCGCCATTGTGCAGAAGAGTCCGCACCTTGATGTGCGCAGTGTGATGCGCCAGATCGGGAGTAGCTTCGATCTTGGTATTGCGCAAATACACGGCATCGGTCACCAACAGGCTAACCGGGCGCACGATGCCACCATACGGCATCCAGGCCACCACTTCCATTCTCTGCGATCCGCCATAAGGAAGCTTGGCGCGTTCATTCGATACCGACGAAGTTGCCAAGGCTGGAATGGTATCGAGCGTGGGCGTGTTGTTCACTTCCACCAGCAGATGATTCTTGCCAGGTTTCAGTAGATGGGTGACTTCAAAATCGAAGGACGAGTAGCCCCCGTCATGCGTGCCCACATGACGTCCATTCAGCCAGACCGAGGCATGTACGTGCACGGCGTCAAAATGCAGACGCACAACTTGCTCCTGCGTAACGACCGGTGCATCGAAATCGCGTTCGTACGCTGCACCACCAATGTAGCGGCGCAGCTCAGGCGTAGCCTGCCAGCTATGCGGCACGGTAACAGGAAGACGCTCGAAAGAGAGCGTGGGCTGAAAGGTCCAACCGGGACCGCTGAGATCGATTCGGGTGGCCGCGGACGCATACAGGCTGCACAGCAAGAGCGCCAAGGCAGAGGTTGCAAGAAGCCGCCTCAAATGTTGCATGGCAATTTATCTCCATTCTGGTAGATGCGGGATGGATAAAAAAGGGCTGTCTCAAAGAGTACTTCGAGACAGCCCGGATAGACCACAGCAACACACTGTGTTCTAGAAGATGATCTTGCCACCGAGCTGAATATTACGCTGCGATGTAGCGCCACTGGTGATATAGCCAAAGGTGGCGCTGGTGTTGTGCCCGCCTTCCAGCGTGGGGTTGTTCGCATCCGCTGGAGAGCCCGCCGAGAAGCTGGTGCTCGGAGCGGGAAGGTTGGGATGGTTCAGCGCGTTGTAAGCCTCAATGCGGAACTCAAACGCAACACGCTCGGTAATGTGCGTGGTTTTGAACAGCGTCAGGTCCATATTGCCGAACCCAGGCGCACGCAGGTCCGACATCTTGCGCGGCACGTTGCCGTAAGTGTAATCAGCCGGATTGATGAAGGCGTTGGGATTGAACCACATCAGCTTGCCGGTCTTGTAGAGCGTGGAACGAGAGCCGTGCGCAACCTTGTAGTTGATGTTGGGATCGAAGCTGGGCCGCGATGCCAGTTGGTTGTTGGCACCAGTAATCCCAAGCGGGCGTCCGGACTCCATGGTGACAATCGAGCCCAGTTGCCAGCCATTGACCAGCCGGTCGAACTTGGTATTGTTCAGCAGCGCCTTACCCTTACCAACCGGCAAATCGTAGAGCACCGAAACCGTGGCGCGATGCGTCACATCAATGGTATCCACAGAGTGGTCGGCCTTGGGGTTGTACGGATTCTGCGGGCTGGCGGCCGTGCCAGTGCCGTAGGCTGTAATATCCTGCACACCCTGCACACCTGCATCCGTGACCTTGCCGAAGGTGTATCCGCCCATGATCGACAGGCCCTGCCGAGCGCGCCGTTGCACGCTCAACATGCCCAGATTCGACCAGTAAGATCCGTTACGCGGGTTCTGCATGCTCACGCCCTGCATATACGGAAAGGGCAACAGTGACTGCTTCTTGGTGATGGTTGCAGCCGTACCCAGCGTGCTGCCCGTGAACAATCCCTGATAGGGGTTGGCCACCTGCGCCGCCAGAGCCGTGGTGCCAAGGCTGTAGTAGATCGGGCTCAGAGCATTCAGATTGGGCGAAAAGTTGATGAAGTGATTGCCGTGGTTGCCACCATAGGAAGCATCGATAACCACGCCCCAGGGCAGCTCGCGCGAAACCGTCAGTCCAAAGACCTGCGAGGAAGGATCCTTGGCCGAAGGATTGATGTAGGCTGCCGATTGGCCCAGGAAAACATTCGGCCCACTGGCAGCGCCCAAAGGCTCGGCCCACGTTCCCGGAATGCCGTTCTTCAGCTTGAACAGATAGCCTTTGGCCGTGGTGGCCTGATACGACGACGACATCGACGTGTAACCTGCCGTCGCGCCGGAAGACTGATCATAGCTCTGCACAGCGGTCGACGGATAGTAGATGGCGGCACCACCGCGGATAATAGTTTTGCTATCACCCAGCGCATACGCGAAGCCAATGCGCGGTCCCCAATCCCCCCGGTTGCCCTGGACAAAATTGCGGCCGTATCCGCTGGTGTTGGCGTACTGCATCAAGCCCATGAACAGCGAGTTGCTGGGATTCTTCTGCGTAATATCAAAATTCTGCAGCCCATCGTGCTTTTCAACCGCTTGCGTCATCAGGTCGTAGCGCAGGCCAAGGTTCAGGGTCAAGTGCGCATTCACACGCCAGTCGTCTTGAATGTAGCCCGCATACAACGTGCGCCGGAAAGCACTTCCCTTCTGGACCAGCGTTTGCCCCTGGGTAGTTTGACCGAGCAAAAAGGCCGCATACAAGCTGCCCGTGCCAGAGGTAACAGAGTTGTCGTTGCCTGCTGCCGTGGTGGAGCTGCTGAAGGTGAACGTGCCTGAGGGCGAGGTGCCAGTCTGATTATTGAAGGCCTCAGTCCATCGCACGCTGCCGCCCAGGTGCAAGGTGTGGTTCTTCAGCATCCAGGTCAAATCATCCATCAACTCAACCGTGGTGGATGCGCGGAAACCAACCGTAATGTTCGGCGCGGCAACGCCATTGCTCATCGTTGGAGCGGCAATCGGCGTGCTGTTCGGCAAGCCGATCTTGCTGGCGATCCCCTTGTAGGCAGTAGCTGCCTGGAAGGGGAAATCCGCAATCATCAAACCGAAGCGTGCGTCGTTCAGCAGATTGGAACGGAAGGCATGCACTTCAGAAAGCACGGAACTCTGCGTCCGCAAACTGTCGTCACGGCCAGTATAGGCGTTGTTCAATCCACCAATCGTATTGGAACCGTTATTGGTGTAGTTGTAGTAGTAGGCATAGCGGCCCACAAAGTTATCCTTGTCGGAAACCTTGTAGTCGCCACGCACAATGCCCTGCCGCTCATGCGAGAGCACCGGCTCCTGGCCCAGATAATTGGATGCGTGCGTACACGAATCGTATCCGCCCGAAGTATTGTTCGGCTTGGGATAGAAAAGGTTCTGATAGGCAAGCGCAACCGGATCGATTCTGCTGGAGGGAATCACGTTGTTCACGCCGCCCGAGGCAAACTGCACGCGCTGGCCGCCCGAAAGCGTATCCGCATCGTAAATGTTCACCGGCGTGCAGACGCCGTTAACAACCTGTCCCAAATCGCTGAAGTCGCCCGCGCGCTGCTGCAGCGTAGGAACCGTAAAGTACGACGGGTACTTGCTCACATAGTTGTACTGCTCGTAGTTGCCGAACAGGAAGAGCTTGTCCTTGATCACCGGACCGCCCAACGTGCCGCCGTAATTATTGAAACGCAATTCGGCCTTGCCGAACGAGGGACGCGGAAAGGAATTCATCGCATCCAGCGCATCGTTGCGCAAAAACTCATACGCACTGCCATGCAAAGCGTTCGAGCCCGAGCGGGAGACGATATCCACCACACCGCCTGAGGTGTAACCAAACTGCGAAGGCACGATGCCGGAAAGGATGCGGTACTCCTGCACCGCATCGGACTTGAGGTTGATGGCAACCTCACCCAGCCAGTCCTGCATATTCGAAACGCCATCCAGAATGTTGGCATTCAGGCCGCTCACACCGCCGCCAATCTTGATGGCCGATACCGCGGTGCCTCGGTTCTGAAATCCCTCGCTCACCGCGCCTACCGCCGACTCAACGCCCGGCGAGAGCGTGGCCAACGCCAACACGCTGCGGCCATTCACCGGCAACTGTTGCGCGGAGCGCGTATCGATGGTGTGGCCAATCACTGGGTCCGTGGTGTCAATCACCGGAGGCGTATCCTGCACCGTGACCTGCATCGTGGAGGAACCAACCTTGAGGGTGACATTGGCCTGCACGTGTGCGGCAGCATCCACCTCAATGTTACGGATCACGGTGGCGGTAAAGCCGGACGCCTCCACCTTGACGGTGTATTGGCCGGCCTGCAACGGGCGCGACATGTAGTAGCCGGTCTCATTGCTGGTAACCGTCTGGCTCAGGCCGGTGGCCTGCCACGTGACCGTGACCGTGGCTCCGGGCACCGCGGCGCCGGTCTGGTCGGTCACGGTGCCAAGCACGTAGCCAACATCCTGCTGAGCGGCCACTCGCGCCACGGAGAAGAGACATGCCAGGGCCACGAAAAAGCCCAGCAGCATCCTGGTCCTGAAGGCTGGCCGTCGAGCGGCGAGGAGATAGGAAATCACTGTCCTCATGAAGAAATCCTTTCGCGATGGTAACTGTTTCGTAGCGTTGGAGTCTCACGGGCGGTTAAGTGTATCGCTTAACCTAACGCACAAAAACCGACTTCTACGCCAACGTGACTCTGTGGCCAACTCTCTTTGCCGAGCTGATCCGGTAATGGCGGCAATCTTATGGGAAGGATTTCAGCGTTGTCAAGCGCTTTATCTACTCCAAATTCTGCTTCTAGACCGTGGCCGCAACATCCGGCAAGCCGACCAAACACATCTTTTCGCGTGCGGCAGGACCGAGCCACCTCGCACGGTGCCTCTTTTCTACGCAGAAATTGCGCGGATTAAATTAAGCGCTTGACTCGATTTTTATCCCTGCGTACCATGGCCGTGGCCAGATCGCGCTGCCCTTCCGGACAGATATTGCGCGACTGGTTGCGGTCAACGACTCGCCCTTGCGCATTCTTCACTGCGCGCCCTTACCGCAGCCCGATTGCAGCCCTGGAGTCACGATGAGAACACTTGCTCTTGCCTTGCTTTACCTTGTGCCCTTTGCCTCGGCTACCGCGCAGATGCCGCAGAACGGCACCGTCGATCTCCATGCCGGCACAATCCACATGAACATCTCGCTGGCGGGCTTTCGCTTTGGATTTTCGCGCGGCAACGAGCCCATCGCCGCACCCCACGCGCACTCCGGCTTGCTAGTGGGAGGGCTGCCGGTGAGCGAGGTTACATCCGCCGGCTGCACCGCCAGCAGTTGCAACTTTACCGCGCGCGATGCTGGCGGTAACGCCGTAAACATTCGCGTACAGCTTGAGCCGGATGCCTGTTCGCTGACAGTAATCCCTACCAAGCCATCCGCCGTTCTGCTGCGCACTGCTGGTCTAGCGCCAGTCTTCGGCCTGGCAGATGCCGTCAAGCTCAAGCAACCCTACAGCACGGAGTTTACCGGCTTCACAGACGATCATCTACTGGCTACGCAAAATAGCGGACGGATGGCTTCGAACTTTGCCATCTTCCCACGGCAAGGCATGGCGGAAGTTCTGCCCTGGCCCAAGGCAAAGATCGTGCATCTGACCACGGAGGAAAATGGCGAGGGCGTTGTTCTGGCCGATGCGCCCATCACCATGTACTACTTCTTCGGCAACCCGCATGAACTCTACGCCGCCTATGAACGCGTACGCCGCAATACCGGCTACGCAACGGCTATGCCCAAGTATGAAATGTTTGGCGTGGGCTGGGAGGCATTCGGCGCGCTGGCGTGGGACACCAATCAACGCACCGTGGCTGAAAGCGTAGAGCACTACCGCCAACTCGGCTATCCGCTCAGTTGGGTGGTGATCGGCTCAGGCTTCTGGCCAGCCAAGCCCGACAACATGCACGAAACCACCAGCTTTGGCCTGTGGGACAAAGATCTCTACCCAAACCCGCGCCAACTGGTGCAGCAATTCCACGACGAGAACCTGCGCGTTCTGCTAGGGCTGCGCATCACCTTCATCACCACTGGCCCATTTGCCGAGGAAGGCGTACGCCAGCACTACTTCCTGGAAGAAAACGGTCAGCCAATTGTATTCAAAACAGCATGGCCGCACATGCCCTGCTACTTGCTCAATGCGCAAATACCGCGCGCCGTGGACTGGTACTTTTCGCTGGTGGCAAAGTGGAAAGAGTTTGGTGTGGATGGCTTCAAGGAGGACTTCTTCGGTTACGGCAACTACGATTTGCGCGATGACAAACTCAATCCCATCAGCGATCGTCTGATGGCTCTCGGCTACGATCTGATCGAACGCAATGGCTACCTGAGCTCCAATGGCGATCTGCAACGGATTGAGGATTTCAATTTCAACCAGGATCAGGACCGAGGTCCGGTGAACACGCTTGCCTTTGCCTACGCGGGGTTGCCGCTGGGCTATCCAGACATTGTGGGTGGTACCTTTGGCGAGGGTTGGTTCAACACTCAGGAGACCGCCGCCATGGACACCTACATGATGCGCAATGCGCAGTGGGCGGCGCTGCATTCTTCCATGTCGGTAGGAGAGCCGCCCTGGAAATTCAAGAACGCGGATGTCGGCAAGGTGCTATTGAAAGCCGCAAAACTCCATGAACGGCTGCGTCCTTACATCTACAGCCAGGCCGTGCGCTTTGCGCAGGACGGCTATCCCTGGACAATGACTCCGCTGCCCATAGCTTTTCCGGAGGAGGCCGCAACCTACCATCGCGAAAACAGCACCGTGCGCGGCTACGAGTGGATGATCGGCGATGCCCTGCTGGCTACGCCGCTCTACGGCAACGACTACGCCACCGCCTCTACGCGTGACATTTATCTGCCCCAGGGCACTTGGATGGATTACGAAACCGGCGAACGCTTCACAGGCCCCACCGTGCTCTCCGCTCACGCCATTCCCGTAGAGAAAACGCCTCTGTTTGTGGGCGGTACCGGCATCGTGGTCGAGCAAGAGGAAGGACATTTGGTGGCACGCATCTATCCGATCGCACAATCTGCCCGCACCGAGCTCTGGAGCTCTGATAGCCGTACGCGCACCGGCATTGGGCTCGACGTTGCGGACTGGAACAGGCTGACGGTCACAGACCTGAACACGGGCAGCACCGTCCCCGCAACCACCGTGCGCTTTGCCGCGCAATTCATCCTGATCCCAGGACACAACTACCAGGTGCGATAGGAGACTTCAATCAGCACGCCGTTACACGACGAAGCGTCAGCGCCCCTGCCGAATAATCCAATGTGGCGCAGAGACTCCGGCCCACCTGCAATCAACAGACTCGCGCCGCACGTCCTTCATGCCCGGATCACCCGCGCAAACACAAACGGCGTAGCCCACAGGCCACGCCGTTTGTGTTTCAACTTCCAATCATTTACGCCTTGCCGGCGATCAACTCCGTACCCCAACTGCCGTCCTCAGTACCAAAAACAAACTTGATCTCGGCCTCCACGAGCTTCCCTTTGAAGATCAGTTTGACGGGCGAGCCCTGATATTCGGTCATGACCGTAAAACGCAGGCTCTCGCCATCCGCCACGCCTTCCTTAACCTCGCTGGCGCCGCCCGGCAGCCCTTCTACCGTGCCGCTCAGCAAACCCGCAGATGCCTTGAGATGAAAGACCAGCGGAACCGAGTTGCCTTGGAAATCGAAAGCCCCTTTCCATGTTCCGCTCATATCCGTTCCGGCAGCTTTGCCGGCATCGCCAGCCACGCGCTTCAGCAGAGCTGAAGTTCCCCAGGAGCCATCTTCGGTACCAAAGATAAAATCAATCTGCTCGGCCGCCACCTTCCCCTTGAAAACCAGCTTGTAGGTGGTTCCCTGATAGTCGGTATCGATCCAGAAGCTGACCGTATCGCCATTCAGCTTGGCATCGTGAATCGTGGCAGGCAGAGTTTCAGGCCGCAAGATTGTGCCGGTAAGCGCCTGTCCACTCACGGCCAGTTGCAGCGTCATCGGGACCTCGCTCCCCTGAAAATCGAAGCTCCCTTTCCATGTACCGGTCAAATCGGCGGCCAGTACCGGTGAGGCAAGCACAAGCAGAACAACGAAACTCATCCAGCGTACAAGAGACTTCATCCAGTAACTCCTTCCGAACGGCCTGAGTCTATCAAACCCGGACCCCGGTCTGCACTGGGCAATATCGATTGTGCTGAAGATTTAACGTTGCACCGTGGCCGCACCCAGCCAGGTGCTCTCGAATTCTTCAATCGGTTGCGGACGGCCAAACAGGAAGCCTTGGAAACAGTGGCAGCCCAGCCCCAGCAGGTATTGGTGCTGGTCGGCGCTCTCCACGCCCTCCGCAATCACGCCGATGCTCATGGCGCGACCCAGGGATACGATGGTCTCGGCAATCGCGCCGCTGGCGTGGTCCGCCAGGATGTCGCGGATAAAGCTCCGGTCAATCTTAAGCTGGTCGAGCGGCAGCCGCTTCAGATAGGCCAGCGACGAATACCCCGTGCCAAAGTCGTCGAGCGAGAAGTGAATGCCATACTTCTTAAGTGCCGCCATTTTGGCGATCACCTCTTCCATGCTGTCCACCAGCATGCTTTCGGTCAGCTCCAGATTGAGCCGCTCCGGATTGGCACCGTTGCGTTCCAACGCCTCCAGTACGCTGCGGACAAAATCCGGTTGCCGCAACTGCACCGCGCTTACGTTCACACTGACTGAAAGCGCTTCCGTCAGCGGATCGCCGGCCCAGGAGGCAATACGGGCACACGCCTGATCGAGCACCAGCGCCCCCAGAGGGAGAATCAGCCCCGACTCTTCGGCAATGCGGATAAACTCACACGGCGCCAGCAGGCCGCGTTGCGGATGCTGCCAGCGCAGCAGGCATTCGGCTGCGGTCAGGCGGCTGTTGTCGATCTGCGGCTGATAGTAGAGGACGAACTCCTGCTGATTCAGGCCCTGGCGCAATTGCTCTTCAATGGCGGCGCGGGCATACACCGCCGCCTGCAACGACGGCGCGAAGAAGTGCAACGTATTGCGGCCCGCGGCCTTGGCCTCGTACATGGCAATATCAGCCTGCTGCAGAATCTCCTCCGCGGTAGTCTTGCGGCTGCCAAACAGGGTAATTCCAATCGAGCAAGTAAAGCGGCAATCGCGGCCTTCCATGAGACAAGGCTTTTCCACCGCGGCAAGAATCTTATGCGCTGTGTTGCGAGCCTGCTCGGCGGCCAGCCCGGAATCCAGACTCAGATCCAGCAACATGACCACAAACTCGTCGCCGCCAAGTCGCGCCACCGTGTCCGACTCGCGCACCGAGCTGGAGATGCGCTGTCCGATTTCGCGCAGAATCAGATCTCCTGTCTGGTGCCCCAGTGTGTCATTGAAGATCTTGAAGTTGTCCAGATCCACAAACAGCAACGCACGCGAACGTCCGCTGCGCATGCCGGTGCTGAGCGCCTGCTCCAGCCGCTCCAGCAGCAACCGGCGGTTGGGTAACCCGGTCAGCGCATCATAGAAAGCCAGAGTACGAATTTCGTGCTCCGCGGCTTTGGCGGCAGAGATGTCGCGGGCAATCACGATCACCGAGCTGACGCCATCAATGTCCAGCACGGAAGCCGAGAGCAACGCCCACACAATCTCGCCGTTCTTGCGGTAAAAGCGGGCCTCAAAGTTATGGCAGGCCGGCGCCTTGGCCACCATATGCAACCAGCGCGCGCGATCAGCGTTCTCCGTCCAGAAGCGCAGTTTGTGCGCCGTGCGCCCCACAATCTCGTCCCGCTCAAAGCCCATGAACTGCAAAAACATGGGATTCGCATCCACAATCACGCCACTATCGCGACGAATGATCAGAATGCCATCCGACGAGGTACGGAAAACCGCCGCATAGCGCTGCTCGCTGAGGCGAATTTTCTCCGCGGCCTCGGCCAGCAGCAGTTCTGCCTCCTTGTCCGCGGACACATCCCGGGTTACCGTCAGCAGACAATCCAGCCCGTTCACCTCAATCCGGGTTGCCGACATCTGCCCCCAAACGAGCTCGCCGTTCTTCTTCCGGAAGCGGGTTTCGTAGCTGCGGCAAACGCCGTCACGGCGCAACTGCTCCACAATCGCAGCGCGCGCCTGCGGATCGGCCCACACATCCAGATCCATCGAAGAGCGTCCCACAATCTCATCGCGGCTATAACCGGTAATCGTGGTGAAGGCCGGATTGCAGTCGATATACGTCCCGTCTGTGATGCGATTGATGGTAATCGCATCCAGGGTGCTGTTAAACACCAGTCCATAGCGGGCTTCGGTCTGGTCCAGCGCCAGTTGGGTCAGGGACAGTTGTTGCTCGGCGCTGCGCTGGTCTGTGATGTCCTCAATAAAGCTGACCAGATGGATTGGCTTACCCTGGCCATCGAACTGTGCTGAAACCGTGATGCGGCCCCACACCTGCGAACCATTTTTGTGCAGGTAGAGTTTCTCAAAGTTCGCAGTGGCAGCGTTGCCGGAAGCAAGACTGCGAATAAAGTCCATGCTCTTGCCTACGTGTTCCGGAGCCGTAATGCTGGTCACGTTACGGCCAATCACATCGCGTACCCGATAGCCCAGCATGGAGGCAAAACGAGCATTGCAGCGCAAAATCACGCCATCAAAACCGCTGTGCACAATCCCGATGGCTGCCTGTTCAAAGGTGGCGCGGTAGCGTTCTTCGCTGTCGCGCAGCAATAGCTCGGTGTGCTTGCGCCGGCGGATGTCGCTGGCATAGGCTGCCCCGCCACAGATATTGCCCTGCTGATCGCGGATAGGAGAAAAAGCTACTGAAACATCCACCCGCCCACCATTACGGTTACGCAGCACGCTATCGAACGGGCCCACCGACCGGCCTTCGGCAATCTCACTTAATAGCCAGCCGATCAGTTGGGCGCTCTCCGGAAAAACGATGGTGTCCAGCAGCCGCTGGCCTACGATTTCCGTTGTGCCATAGCCCAGCATCCGCTCGCCACCACGATTCCAACTGGCCACCCGGCCATCCAGCGTGATCGCATGCACGGCCTCGTCCGACCCCTCCACCACCGCTGCCAGCAATCTCTGGGTCTCCTGCAGCACCCGTTCCTCGGTCACATCCCGGCCAAACACGGAGACGCCCGCCGGACCACCTTCATACACAATCTCATTGAGGGAGAAAACCAGAATCCGCCCGTTCGGAGTCACGTACTCCACCTCGCAATGCCCATCACGCAGAGTGCGCTGGAAGAGATCTTCCCAAAAGGCAATGCGATGGGCGGGCATCGCGCCCTGCAAGCTCTCGCCCACCTTCATCTCATGTCCGTAGACATCCCGAATGTACTTCCGCGCGGTCGAGTTGGCGGTCAACACGCGAAAATCCATGCCCACCGACCAAACGTGATCGCTGGTGCTTTCGATCAGAGCTTTGAGGTTTGCCTCGGCGTTGCTGCTTCCCGCCAATGTGCTTTCGTCGGAGAGCTGATCAGGCGCGGATTGCGGCAGCGAGACACGCACCGCATCGCTGGAAACGATCGGAGCGTAAGTGGCCTGCTGCGGCTGCCTGCGATTCGGCCTCAATGCTCAGATCCCCTTTCTCCGACCTGCTCAGTACATCGGAGTCTGGCGCCGAAACATGAAGTTTACTCTCAGGCCCTACCCTGCACCGGAACCTGACGGCGCTACTCCTGCAGACCTGTCCCTGTCGGCACCATGCCATTCGGACGGGGTACCAAGGCCTGAATTGGGTGCCAACAGAATAGCGAAGGATTTCGGATCCGGGAAGTAGATATTAATGAGGAATCAAAAAAAGAACAGCAGACGTGCTTTTCGAGTGAAAAACACGCCTACCGGGTAGTCCTGTAAGCCAAAATAGAACGAAAACTATGCCTTGATCGGGTTGTTGGCGTAGTGCAGCAGCACGGCCACGGCACAGCTAGTCAACCGAGTGGCGGCCGAATCGGCGCGGCTGGTCAGGATGGCGGGAACACGAGCGCCAAGCACGATGCCGGCCAGGTGTGCTCCACCCAGATACTCCAACTGCTTGGCCAGCATATTGCCGCTCTCCAGGTCCGGAACCACCAGAATGTCGGCCTGACCGGTAACCGGCGAAACCAGCTTCTTGATGGCAGCGGCCTTGACGCTGATGGCCGTATCGAACGAAAGCGGGCCGTCCAGGATGCCGCCGGTGATCTGACCGCGATCAGCCATCTTGCACAGGGCAGCCGAGTCCAGCGTGGACTTGATCTTGGGATTCACCGTCTCCACCGCAGAGAGCAGCGCCACCTTGGGCTGCTTGATGCCCAAGGCGATGGCCAGATCAATCGCGTTCTGCACGATATGGATCTTGTCTTCCAGCTCCGGCACGATGTTGATGGCCGCGTCCGTGATCAGGATGGTGCGGTCGTAGGCCGGCGTGTCCATCAGGAACACGTGGGAGATGCGGCGGCTGGAGCGCAGGCCGGTCTCTTTGTGCATGGCGGCGCGCATCAGATCGTCGGTGTGCAGCGAGCCCTTCATCAGCAACTGAGCCTTGCCGGTGCGGCAGATGATGCAGCCCTGCTCGGCAGCCTTGGGCTCGGTTTCTGCCTCGTGAATCTCGTACTTGGCAATATTCAGGCCCATCTTGGCGGCCAGAGCCTTGATCTTCGCGGCCGGTCCAACCAGGATTGGGTCAATGATTTCGGCCTCGGCGGCCTCAATAGCGCCCTGCAGAGCCGGCTCGGAGAGCGGCCATACAACGGCGGTCTTCACTGCGGGAAGGTTCTTGCAGCGCTCGATGAACTGATGGAAGACGTGAAAATCGGCGGGGTGGCCGACAAGCGGGTCGACAGCAACGGCTTCGGCCAGCGGGGCGAGATCGCTCATGGGGTTTCTTCTCCTGGGCGCGCAGCCGGGGGCGTGCGGCCTCACGAAGTTTATTGTCGCGCTTGGAGGAAGGGTGGTTGTGTGTTTGGGATCACAGTGCGAGTCTGCGTCTCGCTTTGCGGTAGGAAAATCTTTCCAATCGGGAACTCAACCGGGCAAAACCGCCTCGCCCACTCCCTGGAAGCCCCTGAATTGCTGCCCTTTCTAACGGCTCGCCTGAGCTGAACCCCTTGCACATTGCAGGACGCTGTAAGCCCCCTGCGGCGGTGTCCGAGCTGAAAAATCCCAGCATGTGAGGTGCTTCACACCCCAATCCGCCGCCCCTGGCCCCCAGAAGCCGTCCTGGCCAGCGGCAAGCCATGCGCAGATGCCCTGCCGCGGCAGCCGGAACGAGCTCAGCGCGCCGGGTACACAACGCGATAGGTGCTATACCCGCCGGAGAGATTGCGCGCATGGAAGCCGTTCTGCGTGAGAATGCGGCAGGCGTAATACGCGCGCTGCCCCACTCCGCAGCTCACCCAGATCTGCTGCGCGACCGGCAACTCCTTCAGCCTGCCACGAAGCTGCGGAAGCGGTATATTCACCGCTCCGGGAACTGTGCCTGCGGCAAACTCGCCGGGTTCGCGCACATCCAGGATGAAGGCGTCCGTTGTGTCGATCTCGCTCCAGGGAGCAAGTTCCATATCGCCGCGCACCACGTTGGCGGCGATCATGCCGGCAAAGTTCACCGGATCCTTGGCCCCACCGTATTGCGGCGCGTAACACAGCTCCGCTTCCTCCAGATCGAAGACCGATCCATGCATCTGGATAGCTTGCGCAATCACGTCAATACGTCGCTCCACACCCGCGTCGCCAGCCGCCTGCGCCCCCAGAATGCGCCCGTCAGAGCGGCGGAAAAGCAGCTTCAGATGGATGGCCTGGGCGCCAGGATAGTAGCCCACATGGTGTCCGGGATGCAGATAGACTGCGGCAAAGTCCTCCACGCTCGCGCGGCGCAGCATCTTCTCCGTGGCTCCGGTCAGGGCCACCGTCAGACCGAAGAACCCACACACCGCCGTGCCCTGCGAGCCCCTGAAGCGGGTATCGCGGCCTGCCAGAACATCGGCCACAATGCGTCCCTGCCGATTGGCCGGCCCCGCCAGCGGAATCATGCCCTGCTCGCCGGTGACAAAATTCTTCACCTCAACCGCATCGCCCATTGCCCAGATGTGCGCGTCCGAGGTCTGCATCTGGTCATTCACCCGGATGCCTCCCCGCGCGCCCAGTTCCAAGCCGGCTTCAGCAGCAATCCGCGTCTCAGGCCGCACTCCGATAGCCAGTACCACAAGGCCCGCGTCAAACACCGCACCCGACTGCGCATTGACACGCACACCCTCGTCAGACGGCATAAAGCTGGTCACCGCGTCGCCCAGAGCCAGTTGTACGCCTTGAGCCTCCAAACGCTGCCGGGCATATTCCGCCATCTCGCGATCAAGCGGCGGCATCACTTGATCGGCCAACTCCACAATCGTGACCTTCAGGCCGCGATGCGCCAGGTTCTCGGCCATCTCCAGCCCGATGAATCCGCCGCCAACCACCACCGCCGTCGTGGGCTTCTTCTCGTCCAGCCAGGCGCGGATCTCGCGGCTATCGGGCACAGTGCGCAGGGTAAAGATGCCGGCCAGATCGATGCCCGGCCAGTCCGGCCGAATGGGAGTAGCGCCCGGCGAGAGCACCAGCGCATCGTATCCCTCTGTACTCTCTTTGCCGCTGGCTGCATCCTTTACGCGAACGATCTTGGCCGCGCGATCAATTGCCACCACCTCGGAGCCGGTGCGCACATCGATATTGAAGCGCTCGCGGAAGAGCTTGGGCGAGGCCAGCAGCAGCTTGCCCTCATCCTGAATCACGTTGCCCACGTAATATGGAAGCCCGCAATTGGCAAAGGAGACGTAGGGGCCCCGCTCAAAGACAACAATCTCGGCCTGTTCATCCAGCCTGCGCAAGCGCGCGGCACACGTTGCGCCGCCAGCCACTCCGCCCACAATGAGCACTCTTTTTTTCATCTCGATAACCCCTTGCGCCGCTCCCTGAGCAGGCTGCCGTTTTCAAAAAATCTTCCGCGACCTGAGCGGCAATGCGGGCTGTCCCGCGCATGGAATGCCGCCAGTGCAACTTGCACCGTCTCTAGATTACTCGCTTGCCTCTGCCGGGACGGTCCGCCTCCAGCCGCAGAATGCGCGCTCCGCAATTTGGGGGAACAGCGGGCCACCACGTAAGCTAACCGCATAGGAAATTAATGCAATGACGAAACTCACCCGCCGCTCCTTCCTGGCCCTGACTGCGGCCGCCACGGCTGCCGACGCCCTCTGCGCCTTCGCCACGCCCCCTGTCCCGCCGCGCGAAAACGGCCTGTCCCTGGCCGGCAATTGGCGCTTCCGGCTGGATCGCGAGGATGTGGGCCTGAGCAGCGGCTGGCATACCACCGAGCTTGCCACTGCAGATCAAATTGCCCTGCCCGGCATTCTGCAAACCCAGGGCTATGGCGACGAGATTACCGCCGAGACAAAGTTTGTGGCCGCCCTGCCGCGCGACATGGCCTGGTACAAGCTGCCGCAGTACGCCGCCTACACCAAGCCTGGCAACGTAAAGGTCCCCTATCTGTCGCAACCTGTCCGGCATTATCTGGGCGTGGCCTGGTATCAACGCACCCTTGAAGTGCCCTCCAACTGGAAGGGCAAACGTGTCGTTCTCACCCTCGAACGCACCCGCTGGCAAACCACTCTGTTCGTGGACGAGCGGAAGATCGGTAGCTGCCAGACGCTGGTTGCGCCGCACATCTACGATCTGGGACTGCTTGCTCCCGGCACCCACCGCATCAGCATCCGCATCGACAACCGCATGATTCTGCCCTACCGGCCCGATGGCCACTCGGTCTCCGACGGCGAAGGCGGCACGTGGAACGGTATTGTTGGACGCATCGAACTCAGCGCTACCAGCCCCGTCTGGCTGGAGGACGTACAAGTCTACCCTAATGTGAAGACTCAATCGGCCGAGGTGCATATTGCGATTGGCAACTGCACCGGCAAGGCAGGTACGGGGCAGATCACCCTGGGCGCAACACGCCAGAAAGTCTCCTGGGACGAGCAGGGCGGAAAAACCAGCCTCACAGTTCAGTTGCCCCATGCTCAGCCGTGGGATGAGTTCCATCCGGAGTTGCAGCAGCTCACCGTCAAGCTCTCCGGCCCTGACGTCGACGATAGCCGCACGGTCAGCTTCGGCATGCGTGAATTGCACGTCGAAGGCAAGCAGATTCTGCTCAACGGCAAGCTCTTCCATATGCGCGGAACCCACGATGGCGGCGGCTTTCCGCACACCGGCTATCCCGCAACCGATGTGGAAAGCTGGCGTAAGATCATTCGCACCTGCCAGCAGTGGGGCATGAACGCCATCCGTTTCCACTCCTGGTGCCCGCCTGAAGCAGCCTTCATCGCCGCCGACGAGTTGGGCTTTTATCTGCAGCCGGACGCAGGCATGTGGAATGCCTTTGACACCGATCTCAAGATGCTTGCGGTGCTCAACGACGAAACCGCACGCCTGCTGAAGGCCTACGGCAATCATCCGTCGATGATCATGCTGAACGCCACGAACGAGCCCGCCGGACACTATAACGAGCAGCTCCCGCTCTGGGATCGCAAGTGGCGTGAGGCAGACCCACGCAGGCTCTACGCCGACGGCACGGGCCGCGCTGCGCAAGCCGATGCCAACGGCCACTACGACGCTGATTATCTGGTGATGAATCGCCCACCCAACAGCCGCAAACCTGGCCGCGGCCCGGGCGGATGGTTTGGCGGCGACTATGAGGATTCCGTAGGCGAAGTCACCATCCCCGTCATCGGCCATGAAACCGGCCAGTGGTGCGCCTATCCCGACTTTGATGTCATCCAGAAATTCAAGGGCTATCTGGTGCCCGGCAACTACGAAATCTGGCGCGATTCCGCCCAGGAACATCACCTGCTCGCCCTCAACAAGGCCTTCGCGCATGCCTCCGGACGTTTCCAGGTGGCCTGCTACAAAGAGGAGATTGAAGCCAGCTTGCGCACGCCCAGCTACAGCGGCTACCAGTTGCTGGATCTGCACGATTACCTTGGCCAAGGTGGCGCATTGATTGGCGTGCTCGACGCGTTCTGGGAAAGCAAAGGCTATGTGGAAGCCGCCGAGTATCGCCAGTTCAACAGCGAAACCGTTGTGCTGGCCCGGCTGCGCGAGCGCGTCTTTACCACCGCCGGCACCCTGAAAGCCAGCGTGGAACTGGCGCACTTTGGCGCCACGGCGCTGCCCAGCACCGGCTCTTCCTGGAGAATTGAGGACGAAGCAGGTCATGTGGCCGCCAGCGGCACGTTACCGGCCCGGCCCATTCCACGCGGTAAAAACATTGCATTGGGCACAATCGAAGCGCCGTTAGCGCAGCTCAAGGCCCCTGCCCAGTACCGCCTTGTTCTTGAACTCAACACCGCCAAGCCCATCCGGAACGAATGGAAGTTCTGGCTCTATCCGAAGGCCATCTCCGCGCCCTCTTCCACGGTGCTGGTCACCAGCGACTGGAGCGCCGCGGCAGAGCGTCTGGCCGCTGGCGGCAAAGTCCTCTATACCGCTCCGGTCAGCATCTTTGCCGGGCAGGACACCAAGATGACCTCCGCACCCACCTTCTGGAACCGGCTGATGAACCCCACCGGCGCATGGCTGCTGGGTATCCACTGCCAGGCCACGCATCCCGCGCTCGCGCACTTCCCCACCGAAGCCGCCGGCGAGTGGCAGTGGATCGATCTGGCCGCCGACGCTTATGCCATGAAGCTGGATGCTCTGCCTGCGGGCTTGCAGCCTCTGGTGCAGCCCATCGACGACTGGAATCGCAACTGGAAACTCGGCCTCGTCTTCGAATGCCGTGTGGGCCAGGGCCATTTGATGGCCACCAGCATCGACCTCGGCGCGGCGCGCCCCGGCACAGCTTCCCTGCAGCACTCGCTCCTTCGTTATATGGAGAGTGCCGCATTCACGCCGGAGATTGCAGTGGAACAGGAAACTCTGCGCGCATTGTTTACGCCCGTCGCCAAGCCAGCACCCGCGCTCCCGGCCGAGTACTCCCCCGATCTGGACGATCCGGGACAGTTGAAGCGCCGCTCGCACTAGGGCCTGTTCACACTACCCGAATGGACGGCG
>Ga0207738_100032_pt1 | contig 33298 bp, 27 predicted proteins | sample LuqExpMetagenom9_FD_187767 | JGI IMG/M metagenome (GOLD analysis project Ga0207738, IMG submission 187767) | Tropical forest soil microbial communities from Luquillo Experimental Forest, Puerto Rico - Sample 9 (SPAdes) | ecosystem: Environmental > Terrestrial > Soil > Tropical forest ... | reverse complement strand
TCGTCAACCTGGTGATTCCCACCCTGAACGATAGCGAAGCCGAACTCCGCCAGATGGCCCAGTGGATCCGCACGCATCTTGGCCCCGACGTGCCCCTTCACTTCACCCGCTTCCATCCCAGCCACCAGATGCTCCACTTGCCGGCAACCCCTGTCGCTACCTTAGAGTTGGCCCGTCAGATCGCCCTCGCTGAGGGGCTACATTACGTCTACATCGGGAACGTCCCTGGCCATCCTGCGCAAAATACCTTCTGTCCCGCTTGCGGACAGCCCGTTATCGAGCGCGTTGGCTTTGCCGCAACAAAGATCCATCTGACCCCTGCCAGCACCTGCCCCGCTTGCCAGCACCCCATTCCCGGCCTTTGGTGGCAGGCGCCAAAAATACAGATTGAATCGGCCGGCGACTCCGTACTTTGAAGAACCACAACCTCACTTCCGGTTAGAAAACAACATCCCAAGCGAAAAAAACATGCCATCATTGCCTCTACAGCTCTCTTGATCCTTCAGTCCGGACATCCCCCATGGCCCACCCCGTGCCAATACCGCGCCCGATTGTTGCAGGAGCTTTTCTTGCTCTGCTCGCCGCACTTGCACCCATCGGACACGTCCATGCAGCTCAGGAGAATATAGTGCGCTATCCAGTCGTTGCAGGAGCTTTTTACCCCGCCGATCCCAGCGAGCTTACCCAGATGATGAAGCAGATGCTGGCCGCCGCCCACCCAGTTCCCGTAGAGGGTTCCATTCTGGCCGCCGTTGCTCCCCACGCCGGCTACATCTACTCGGGACCGGTGGCCGCTTCTACTTATGGCGCACTCCAAGGCCGCACCTATAAGCGCGTCGTGGTAATTGCCCCCTCGCATTTTGTCAGTTTCGGTTTCACTTCCGTGTATAGCGGCAGTGCCTACCTCACTCCGCTAGGAACCGTCCCTATCGACAGAGCGTTTGCCCAAAAGCTCATCAGCCTCAGCTCAACCATTCAGCTCTCGGAGCTGGGCCACGCGCCCACCACGACCGGCGGCGAGCACGCGCTGGAAGTCCAGTTGCCCTGGCTGCAACACACGCTGGGCAGCTTTACGCTGGTCCCCATCGTGATGGGTGGCCAGAACTATCAGGCCAGCCGCGCCCTGGGAATCGCTTTGGCCCAACTGATTGCCGAAGAAAAACAGCATGGCGAAGGGGAGACACTGGTGCTGGCCTCAAGCGACCTCTCCCACTACCATCCCTATAAAGAAGCCGTCGCCATCGATCGCAAAAGCCTGGCCGCGCTCACCGCATGGGACTACTTCTCCATGAGCCGCAACTTTGAAGCCCGCCTCTGGGAGGCCTGCGGCGGCGCGCCCATCGTGGCCGCCATGATCTACGCCGAGCGCATGGGTGCAACCAAAGCGCAACTGCTCCGCTATGCCAACTCCGGTGACACCGCCGGCGATAAATCCCGTGTCGTCGGCTATGGCTCCGCCGTCTTCGTCCAAGCAACTCACTCTGCCGCCCCTCCGCCGCCGTTTTCGCTCACCACGGAAGAGAAACAGGAGTTGCTCCAGATCGCGCGCCATTCGGTGGAAAGCGCTGTCCGCGACCGCCACACGTATGTGCCGCCAGCCTCCGGGAGCGAGAAACTCAACACCGAGCTGGGCGCTTTTGTCACGCTCACCAAGAATGGCTCTCTGCGCGGCTGCATCGGCTACGTTTCAGCCATGAAGCCCCTGCTTGAAACCGTGCGCGACGTGGCCAGCTTTGCCGCCCTGCGCGATCCCCGCTTTCCGGCCGTCATACCCGCCGAGCTGCCTTTGCTCCACTACGAGATCTCCGTCCTCTCGCCCCTCCGTCGCGTCCTCGATCCGGAGCAGATCACCGTGGGCCGCGACGGCCTGCTGATCAGGAACCGCAACAACGAAGGCCTGCTCTTGCCCCAGGTGCCAACCGAGCAAGGTTGGGATCGCCAGACCTTCCTGGAAGAAACCTGCGCGAAGGCCGGTCTGCCACACTCCTGCTGGCAGGACGAAAACACCGACATCTTCCGCTTTACCGCCGAAGTCTTTCACGAGGAGAAGCCGTAGCTCCGCGCGCCAGGACAAACTTTCTGGTTCGGGCCAATCACTACGAAGACGGACAAGACGAGGGCAGGCAAGGGCTGCGTTGACCATACTTCGCTGCATGCCAAAGCCCGTTGCGCGCCCTCGATCCGGATGACGGATGGTATTGGAGGCATGATCCATCGAGACCAGGACCACAAACAGCGCAAGGCAACCTTTCTGCAAAGGTTTGGTCACATCACATGGATTGAATGGGAAGGGAAGAAGAGAGATATGGTGCGCCCGAGTGTTACCAGTTTGAACTCTCTGGTTAAAATCATTCGTGAAATAAGCCCGCTCTGCGCGGAAAACCATTCATCCATCAATCACTTAGGTGAAGATAAGGCACTCACAGCTTTCAACCCGCAAGATGAGCTTAATTTCTATCCCAATGGTGAAAAAGACAGGAAACACGAGAACACTACACCCCTAACATATTATGAACTGGGTACCGGGTGTTTCCGGCGTTCCAATTAAGATAGATTGATTCCAGATGTTCCTTATTTATCGCGTTTGTCATACATCATATCGTAGATATATTCCCGTGCATCCTCAGTAGAGGAGAAACTATTTGATATCTTCTTGTGATGCACATCATAAACGACCCCGCTGGTGTTGCATGGATTGGCTGGGCAGTTCCTACCTTGAGATATAACTGTTGCCAATTCTTCGCCAGTCTGGCCATCATATAGCTCATCGAAACCTTGAAAATGGGGATCAGACCTATCTGCCGTTACTGTAGTTATTTCTACATAGCATCGGTTAGTTTCAGGGTCATAATGAGAGCTCTGAGACCAATCGTCATTCCCGGCCATATCCTCCTTCTTCTTCTTTTCAAGCAATTTTTCTCCAAGCTGAGCGCATTCTGAACGAAGGTGGAACACCTCTTCAGCGGTAGGAATTGGCGAAAATTGCTTGTTTGGCGGCTGTACCGCCGCTGGGGCAACAGTCATCTGAGAACCAGATCCACCAGTCTTACACGAGGAAAATAGAGTCAATACCGCTAAGCTGATAACCAGCGAAGTGAGTTTGATTCGGTTCCGAACATCTGCAAACGGCATCAAATCTTCCTCTGCCAACCAACTTTGGAGTGGAATTGTTCAAATAGAAATGTCTGGCATAACAGACACAGACAAGTCGAGTGTAAGCCGACGATTAGGGCGTGTCTAGCGAAAATCACTCCCTATTGGTAGCAATTGGAAAACGCGTGCGTGCGTTGAGGGAAGCAAAGGGGTGGACGCAGACAGATCTGGCGGTTGTGCTGGATATGAACAGGGGGCACATTTCCGATATCGAGCGGGGGAAACGAGAGCCTGGCTTGATAACACTTCAGATCATCGCACGGGGGCTTGATACAACAATGGAGCACCTCTTGAAAGGTTTCTGAAAGTGTCTCCAGCCTACATGCCGACCTTTTGAAGATGAGCTGCCAACGCCTCTACGAGAATGTCCTGGGCTGTTTTCCTGTCGCGAGCTCGCAAAATACTCAACCGTATATACATTTCCTGGTCAATCTTTAAAGTGAGCGCAACCGGTTTTGTGGGCGCTGAACTGGCAGAGGTCATAGGATCATTCTTCTCAGATCGTTTTTTTCCCGCCACTGATTGCCTCCGTTAGCCAGCATAGGTTTTAACTATCCGAGAGACAGTCGTCTTGGCTAGGTTGAGCTCCGTAGAAATCTGGCCAAGTGATTTGCCGATCTGACGCATCTCAAGCACCCTTTTTCGGTCACAAACGACTCTTGGCCGCCCACCGATCCGCCCCTGTGCCCGAGCCCGTTCTAGCCCCGCTACGGTACGTTCGCTAATCCTCACGCGCTCTTGTTTCGCCACAGCAGCCAAGATGCTAATCACTGCGTCTCGGAAGATCCCGCATGAATCAAGGTATTGCTCAGTAAAGCTCCGGTATCCGATGCCGTAGGAGGTGAGCCGCTGAAGATGTTGAAGCGTATCAAATACGCCTTCTCTGCTGAATCTGTCGAGCGACCAGAACAACACAATATCAAACTCGCTTCGTGACGCTGCCCGGAACAACTCAAGAAAAGCCTCTCTATCACTTCGTTTCCCGCTAGCGTGATCGGCGTATTCCCGCACTACATCGTACTCTTGGCGAGCGCAGAACTCTCGAAGTTGGAGAAGCTGATTCTCTACATCCTGCCCCTTGTCACGGGTGCTCACTCGGCTGTAAAGCGCTACTCTGATTTTGTTCACAAATACGTATATACGTACATACGCATAGACAGTCAAACAAAATCGTCCCAAAATCAGTCGTTTGTGGGACCCAACTGTCAACGCTGCTAACCCTTGTATTTTGACCCCTTGATTTGACGCAGACGATTACCCGTTTTTGGAACACAATTCTCTTACTCTTTTCAGAACTTTTCTGCGTATTTAATACGCACTTATGCTGCTTTCCAAAACCGGGCGAGTGGCAACCTTTCCGCCTCCGATGTAGTTTTGCGCGAAACTCCAACGCACAGAACCACGAGAATCAATGTAAACTAAATGATATAAACAGTTTAACGAAATACGATGACCGGGAACAACCGGGTACGATTGCAGGGGCATAACCTGTCCAGCAAGTCCAATTGGCACCTGGAAGGAGTCCCAAACCAACCCTAAAAAAGGAGCGGTCACCGAGTCTCCCCGCCTTGGCCCCACACGCTTGCACCAATGGTCACGCCAAACCATCACACACATCGCCGCGCATTATACATGTAAAAATTAAATAGTTTAGAAATCTTGGAAATTAAATTTGACATAATCGTATTTTTTTGATATTATACGAATTAATATATTAGATGGCATAACGCTAAATTTTCCATTTCAACTCCCATGTGATTTCTTCGCCCCCATCTAGGCCTGCGATCCGAGTTGTGAACCGGTGGAAGACGGGGCGACGGAGCGCTCTCTCTGCATTGCAAAACGGCTAAGCAAATTGCGCGCTCTCAATCTCATAGAGGGGGTATATGTTAAATGAAGTCAATGATATACGGAGTCCATATTTACTACCTGGAAATCTTGAAACTGAACTGTCTCCTAGTTCTGACACAGACAAACATCTCAGGCAAATTGCCAATTTGGTTATTGATCTATTCTTAGCCTCAAGAGCAGGCCGTCTTTCGAACGGAAAGGGTTGGGTGAACTAATGGCAAGCAGAAAAAACAACATCAAGACCTCAACCAATGCAGTTCTCTATTTGCGCGTCAGCACAGAAGAGCAAGCAAAAGATGCGTACGGGCTCGAATCTCAGGAGCACGAGTGCAGAAGATTCTGTTCCGATCAGAAATGGAATGTGATTCGCGTATTCAAAGATGCAGGGATTTCGGGGTGGGCCGACGTGGAGCGCCCGCAGTTCAATGCGATGATCCTATGGCTGGAAACCACCCGGGACGCGAATCTCGTTTTTTACGATTTCTCTCGATTCGGACGGGATACATTAAAAGCGCTGCAGAAATTCCAGACCTTAGATCGCTGGGGAATTCTGTCGATTGCCGCAACAACACCGTGGATTGATTGCCGAACCGCAGCTGGACGTGCAGGTCGGCGGACTGAGCTTAACAAGGCGGAAGAGTTCAGTGATCAAAACTCTGAGAGAACAACAGCCAGGATGCTCGCCGCATTTGAAGAGGGACGCTACTGCAGACGCGCTCCGCTCGGCTATCGAAACACTCTTTTCAAGTCAAAGGGGCAACCCAACATCGAACCAGATGAACGAGAAGCCGAACTAGTGAGGAAATCCTTTGAACTTGTTGCGGAGGGCAATTCTCGGCCTGCAGATATTCTGCGGCACGTCAGTGCTCTAGGGTTGCACTCCAAAAAGGGAAACAAGTTGGACTTGAACACCTTCCTCAAGATGCTGCGCAATCCTGTCTACATCGGGAATATATCGTCCAAGAAATGGCGGAAAACCGTTAAGGGCCTACATCAGCCGATTGTCGACCAACTTGTCTTCACCAATGTTCAGCGCGTGTTGAGTGGCAAGAAACCCATCGCAGCGCCATACCAACGCAATCATGAAGAATTTCCTCTACGGCGCTTCCTTCGATGCGCATGTTGCGGAGGTCGCCTGACCGGCGGAAAATCGAAGAGTGAAACAGGCAAACTCTATGCCTATTACAACTGCTATCAATGCCGCAAGGTGAAATCCTTATGCACTCAGAAGGCTCACGACGAGTTTGTCAGATTACTAGAGCGTCTGAAACCAAGTTTGCTTCTACTGTCGGAGATTCCAAGCGTGCTGAAGGAAGAATGGGAGAAGAGGGCCGGGGACAATAGCGCAAAGAGTGCAAGACTACAGATTGAATTGAATGGGAAAACCTGCCTCAAAAGAAAGCTTCTGGAGAAGTATATTTTAAACGATCCCAACGTTGTTTCCATCTTTGAGCAGATGGATGCAAAGTTTAATGAGGAAATCACAGAGATTAAGGCACAAATTGCAGAAGCAGAGATGGAAAGGGCAACAGTTGAGGAGCTAATTGAATTTTCTAGGACGGTACTGGTGGATATTTCAGCGGTATGGAGCCGTGCCGACCTAAGCGCAAAACAAAGAGTTCAAAACACTCTCTTTCCGAGGGGCTTGGAATACCATCCTCAAAGAGGGATTTTGAACTCTAACAACGATTGTCTTTTCAATCAACTAGAGGGAATGTTGTGGGGAAAAGAGAACTTGGTGCGCCCGGAGAGATTCGAACTCCCGACCTAATGCTCCGGAGGCATTCGCTCTATCCAGCTGAGCTACGGGCGCGCTCCTACAGAATACCCTAAATCCTCGCAAAGAGCAGATTCGCCTGCGGGAACCGGCGGAAAGGCGAGGTTTTCCGGCAAGGCATGACCTACTCTGCCTGCTCCCGTTGTTCCTTCAGCCGCTCCATGACACTCTGGACCAGTTCCTTGGCTCCTTCTACTCCGCCCAGCACCGCCTGCAAGTCCATGGCTGGCTTCTGCGGATTACGCTGCGAGGTGCAATACACCCCATGCTGTCCCACCAGAATCAGGGCATCGGTCAAAAGGTCCAAAGCCACAGCCAGTCGGCCGCGCTCCGCTCCCATCATGAACTCGTAGTGCTCCAGCTCCGCGCGCTTCTCATCCAGTACGCTCATGGCTCCAGCCTACAGGAGAAATCTGCTCCAAATACAAGATGCAGCGCGCGAAGCATTCCCGGCCGATAACCGCTCTCTTGTCGCCATGAATCTCCGTAAATGATTGATGTAAAAATTCTTAATCCTATAAACTGCCCGAATTCCCACACGCTTTGCACATTGGCTGTGTAAGCCGTGGAAATCAGGACGTTTTTCTACTTCTCCTCCAGCCTCCGCAATCCACCCCGCGGGGAAACGCATTCTTCATAAATTTAAAGGAAAACGATTGTCTACAAGGTTTATTCGTGACTCTTCTGCTCGGGCGCGGGTAGAATGGCGGGCATGAAACGCTTGGCTTTTCTCGCTTTGCTCTTTGCCCTGGTTGGCAGCGCCTGTGGAATTCTCTCCGCTGCGGAGCAGCCCAACTTTGGGCCTAACGTCCTTCTTTTCCACCCCTCCATGCCCGCCGCGCAGATGCAGGCGGCCATCGACAAGGTCTATGCCGAGCAACAGTTTGCCGAGTTTGGCTCCTCCCGCTATGCGCTCGTGTTTGCACCCGGCAGCTATCATCTGGACGTGCCCATCGGCTTCTACACCCAGGTGCTGGGCCTGGGCGCCACGCCCGATGCCGTCACTATCGAAGGCAACGTCCACTCCGACGCCAGCCGTCCTCGCAACAACGCCACCTGCACTTTTTGGAAGGGTGTTGAGGGCTTTGCCGTCCGGCCCACCGGCGGATCCATGCAATGGGCCGTCTCCCAGGCGGTTCCTTTCCGCCGCATGCACATTGCCGGCAACCTGGTGCTCCACCAGCAGCGCGGATGGGCCTCGGGTGGCTGGATGGCCGACTCCCGCATCGATCAGAACGTGGATTCCGGCACCCAGCAGCAATGGATCAGCCGCACCAGCGAGTGGGGCTCCTGGACCGGTTCCAACTGGAACATGGTCTTTGTGGGCATCCCTCACCCTCCAGCCGGCGAGTGGCCCCAGCCGCCCTTCACCAAGATTGCGGCGGCTCCCGTTGTGCGGGAAAAGCCTTTCCTTTACCTGGATCAAAAGGGCAATTACCTGGTGCGCGTACCTGCTGTCCGCACCAATGCCAGTTCCATCACCTGGGCCGGTGGCACAACCCCGGGCCGCTCTCTTCCGCTCAGCCGCTTCTTTATTGCCAAACCCGGCGACTCGGCCGCGGTCATCAACACTCAGCTAGCCAGCGGCAAACACTTGCTTCTCACCCCCGGCAATTACGATTTGGATGCGCCCATCCGAGTGGAAAAGCCCGGCACCATCGTGCTGGGTCTCGGCTTTGCCACTCTCCGTCCGGTGAAGGGAACTGCCGCCATAGAAACCGCGGACGCCGATGGCATTGTTGTGGCTGGGCTTCTTATCGATGCCGGTGAAACGCTCTCGCCCATCCTCATGCAGGTAGGCACCCCAGGCAGTCACCGTACTCACGCCAAAGATCCCATCACCCTGGCCGACGTCTTCTTCCGCGTGGGCGGCGCAGGCATCGGCAAGGCTGGCATCAACCTCGAAGTCAATGCCAACGATACTCTCATCGACCACACCTGGATCTGGCGCGCCGATCACGGCAAGGGCGTGGGCTGGACTCAGAACCTCAGCCAGAATGGCCTGGTGGTCAATGGCGACCGCGTCACCGTTTACGGTCTCTTTGTCGAACACCATCAGCAGTTCCAGGTGCTCTGGAACGGCAATGCTGGCCGCACCTACTTTTATCAATCTGAGATTCCCTACGATCCACCCACTCAGCCCAGCTACACCAGCGCTCCCGGCACCAACGGATGGGCCAGTTACAAGGTGGCCAGCAACGTAACCACGCATGAGGCTTGGGGACTCGGCATCTACTCCGTCTTCCGTCATCCTGACGTCACGCTCACCCGCGCCATTGAGGTTCCCGAACGGCCCGGGGTGCGCTTCCACCACATGATCACCGTCGCTCTCGACAACCTGGGTGAAATCTCCAACGTGATCAACAACACAGGCGGTCCCACAGCCACCAAACCTCGCGTCACACCCAAGCTGGCGGAGTTTCCTGTCAAGTGATCCGCGACGCGCGCTAAAAAGACCGCAAAGGCGCATCCGCGTGGGAGAATAGAGTCACAAGCCGCCATGACTGACGAACTCAACCCTATTCTCCCTACCGCCCCCGAGACCCAGCCTGAACCCGCCACAGCGCCCGCCCCTGTGGCCGATGCCGCACCCGCCGCTCCCGAAGAACCTCAAGAAGACTTCGGCGACCTGCTGCGCGCCTTTGAGCAAACCAATTCCCATAAAAAGGAAGCCCCCAACGGCGCCAAGCAGTTGGAAGGCATCGTGGTCTCGCTCACGGCAGAAGAGGTCTTCCTCGACGTGGGCTACAAGATTGAGGGTGTTCTGCCCCGCAAGGCCTTCAAGAACAACGCGGACGACGTACATGTTGGCGACCGTTTCCCGGTCTCCATCACCGGCCGCAATGCGGAAGGCTACTACGAGCTCTCGCTCTTCAAGGTGGCCCAGCCTAAGGATTGGTCCGCTCTCGAAAAGGCTTTTGCGGAAAAGACCGCTGTAGTCGGCACCGTCACTGAAGTCCGCAAGGGTGGCTTCTCGGTGGACATCGGCGTGCGCGCCTTCATGCCCGCCAGCCGCTCCGGCACGCGTGACGCCGCTGAAGGCGAAAAGCTTGTTGGCACTGAGATCAACTGCCGCATCACCAAGCTCGACGTCGCGGAAGAAGACGTGGTGGTCGACCGCCGCGTGGTCATCGAAGAACAGGCCCGCGAGCAGCTCGAAGTGAAGCGCGCCGCACTCGAAGAAGGCGAAACGCTCACCGGCACCATCCGCTCGCTCATGCCTTACGGCGCATTCGTCGACCTTGGCGGTCTTGACGGCTTGCTGCACGTTTCCGATATCAGTTGGGGCCGCGTCTCCAAGCCCGAAGACGTGCTCTCGGTAGGCCAGGAAGTCAAGGTTCGCGTTCTCAAGATTGATCGCGAAAAGGGCAAGATCTCCCTCGGTCTCAAGCAGCTCGAAGCCGAGCCCTGGGAGACTGTTCCGGAGCGCTTCAAGTCCGGACAGCGCGTCTCCGGCACGGTTTCACGCCTGGCAGACTTCGGTGCCTTCATTGAGATCGAACCCGGCATCGAAGGCCTGATCCACATCAGTGAAATGGCCTGGAACAAGAAGGTCCGCCATCCCAAGGACATTCTGAAGGAAGGCGAGCGTGTTGAAGCCGTCATCCTTTCCATCAAGCCCGAAGAGCGCCGCATCGCGCTGGGCCTCAAGCAGACGCTTGCCGACCCGTGGCTGGAAGCGCAGAAGAACTATCCGGCCGGTTCGCAGGTGGAAGGCGCCGTTACGCGTCTGGCCAACTTTGGCGCTTTTGTGGAGATTGCCGAGGGCGTTGAAGGCCTGGTGCACATCAGCGAGATCGTCAACGACCGTCGCCTCAACCATCCCTCTGACGCACTGCGCACCGGCGAGCGCGTCAAGGCTCTGGTGCTCAACATCGACGCCGAAAAACGCCAGTTCAAGCTCTCCATCAAGCAGCTCATCCCCACCGATCTGGATGAGGTGATTGCGGAGAGCAAGGTAGGCGACAAGGTCTCCGGCCGCGTTATCGCAGTCAACGGCGCGCAGGCCACCATCGAACTTGGTGACGGCATTGTGGCCACCTGCGCAGTCAAGGACGCGCCTGCAGCGCAAGCCGCGGGAACTTCTGCGGCGGCAGCGCCTGCTGATCTGTCGGCTCTCACCTCGCTGCTCTCGGCGCGCTGGAAGGGCAATGCTCCAGCACCCGCCGCCAAGCCTGCCGCACTCGCTGCCGGTCAGGTGCGCAGCTTCAAAATCGTCAAGCTCGATTCCGATACCAAAAAGATCGAACTGGAACTCGTCTAACCCAACAACACAAGCACTCGACCAATTCCCACGATGCACTTGGCTGCATCGTGGGAATTGTCTTTGCGCTCCCGCTTCACGCCCTCATACGCAACGCCGCACCACTATCGGAACACGGTCACGCTCGTCACTCTGCGCCGTAGGCACAGCACATGTTAGCTCCATGTTTCAACGTGGGAAAGCCTCGGCTGCATCGCGTGAATTGCCTTTGCGCTCCTGCTTCACGTCTTCATGCGTAACGCCACGCCGCTAGCGGAACACAGTCACGCTTTGCCATTCTGCGCCGTAGGCGTAGAGCATGTTAGCCCCACGTTTCAACGTGGGGAAAGCCCACATCCAGATTAACCAGAGTCCCGTAGGGACGGCGCAGGACCTGCGAAGCCTCTATCCTCATAAACGCTGCCGTCATACACATAACGCAAGACCATCGCACCGTGCCGGTTGGATCCAACGGCATTCGCATCCCCACACAACAATCCCTCCCGCTCTTTTTGCTAGAATGACCGCGCCATGCAAGAGGAATTTCGCACAACACTCAAACTCATCCGGGAACATCCCCTGTTGCTTGCTCCACTGGTAGCAAGCTGTTGGCTGGCGCATTATCTGCAATGGTTTCAGAAGGCCGCAACGCACTACGTCCTGCACCGCTTCCTGATTGGCCACTCCGTGCTGGGTGTTGATATACCAAACCCCGACCCAACCTATGCCTATGTTCACAAAGCCATGATTGTCATGGCGCCCTTTGGCTTTGTTATCACTTTCTTGCTGTTGGCTCTGAGCGTTGCCGCCTTTGTCCTGACGGCGCATTGGGTACGTACACTGCACACACGCAAAAGAATGGCATGGCGTGATGCAGCGCGGTTTCTTGTCTCGCGCAAGTGGCACTTGGCGCGCTTCACCCTTGCGAGTCAGGTCGCACTGTACGCTGCCACCTCGCTTGTCGCCATGCTCACGCCTTTATTCGCGCCGCATCTCGAGCATCCCTTCCAGATGGTCCAGGTCTCGGCCTATATCATCTTCGCCCTCTACGCCTGGATTGCTCTACCCTTTGCCTTGCGGTTGATTGCAGAGCCCACAACGCAACCGATTCCCGCACACACCAAGCTCGAGGGTCGGTGTGCCGCCCTTGCTGCATTTCTACTGATGGCTGTGTTGGCGGAAGTTGTGAAGTCCGCAAGCGGACAGATCAGCCTGAGCATGGCTTATATGCCGGCCGTACGCTCCCATCTCGTGTGGCCATTGATCCGAACTTTTTCCAGCCTGCCTCTCGCCGCACTGTGGATCTTTCTTGCCGTACTGCTCCATGAAAAAGGCGAGACCTCTGCGGCCTCGCCTTCTTTATAGTTTTTGTCTTCGCCCTCTAGGCTCGCGTCTGCCGCAATGAGTCCTTCCACGGAGTAGCCGAAGGCGATTGGCCGCACCGCAGGGCATTGCATGCAGCAGACGGCTTCGCCCTGATCACGACACCGCGTCCACGAAGAACGCGAAGCAAGTTGGCCCCACCGCAGGTGGTTACGCGTTCCAGCCGCGCACGCGCTCCACGGCTTTGTGCCAGCGCGCACGCCGTGCCGTGCGCTCTTCCGCACTCATCTTCGGCTCAAAGCGCGCATCGTCCGAGCGGCTGGTGCGCAAGGCATCTGGATTCGGCCAGAAACCTGTGGCCAGCCCAGCCAGATACGCCGCGCCCAGCGCCGTCGTCTCCGTCACCTGGGGACGCGCCACCGGCACACCCAGCACATCGGCCTGGAACTGCAGCAACAGATTGTTCACGCTTGCGCCGCCATCCACACGCAAAGCCGTGAAAGCGCCGGTCTCGCTCTTCACCGCTTCGAGCACGTCGGCCACCTGGAAGGCGATCGCCTCCAAAGCCGCACGCGCAATATGTCCTGGCTGCGTTCCACGGCCCAGGCCAATCAGCATGCCGCTGGCGTGCGGATCCCAGTGCGGCGCGCCCAGCCCCACAAACGCCGGCACAAACACCACGCCATTGGTGTCTGGCACGGAAGCCGCCAGCGCTTCCACTTCACTTGAAGCGGCAATGATCTTCAGATTGTCACGCAGCCACTGCACCACCGCGCCGCCAATAAAGATGGAGCCCTCGAACGCGTACTCCAGCCGCTGTGTCGCGCTCGCGGCCAGCGTGGTGATCAGCTTGTGCTGCGAACGTGCAAACTTGGTGCCGATGTTCTGCAGCAGGAAGCAGCCCGTGCCATAGGTGTTCTTGGCATCGCCCGGTTCCCAGCACAACTGGCCAAACAGCGCGGCCTGTTGATCGCCGGCAATGCCTGCGATGGGAATGCCGCCCAAGCCACCCAGCGTAGTGGTCACTTCACCCACCTTCTGGCTGGACCAAGCCACCTCCGGCAGCATGCTCTCCGGCACGCGGAACAACTTCAGCAGCTCCGCGTCCCATCGGCCTTCCACAATGTTGTAGAGCAAGGTGCGCGAGGCGTTGGTCACATCGGTCACATGGCGGGAGCCGCTGGTCAAATGCCAGATGAGCCAGGAATCGACGGTGCCAAAAGCCAGTTCGCCGCGTTCAGCGCGGGCCCGCGCTCCTTCCACGTGGTCCAGAATCCAGGCAATTTTGGTGCCGGAAAAATAGGGGTCGAGCACCAGTCCGGTTTTGGAGGCGATCAGATCTTCCAGCCCCTGCTGCTTCAGCGCATCGCAGACGTCCGCCGTGCGTCTATCCTGCCACACTATGGCATTGTGGATCGGCTTACCTGTGGCGCGCTCCCACACAATCACCGTCTCACGCTGGTTGGTAATGCCAATCGCAGCCACGTCGCGAGCGCGAGCGCCCACTTTGCCCAAAGCCTCCACCGCGCAGCCCATCTGCGTGGTCAGGATCTCCATCGGATCGTGTTCCACCCAGCCCGGCTGCGGATAGATCTGCGGAAATTCTTTCTGGGCTACGGCTGCAAGTGCACCGGTCTGGTCAAACAGAATGGCGCGGGAACTGGTTGTTCCCTGATCGAGCGAAAGAATGTAGGACATAGGATCTGGTTGCCTTTCCGGCCAACAGTGAACCACGCCCGGGCCAGAACCGGCAACCGGACCGCGGAAAAGCAGGATTTAGCCAGTTCTTGCGCGGCAAAGCGAGCAGCGGAGCAGAATCCTTGGCAACATGCGGGCCCGCAGGGGAGCAAAGACAAAACCACCGTGGCTGTACCCCTTGGCGGAGGAGAAAAAATCCGGGTCAATCATGGCACTGCCGCGAAGGATGCTGGCTCCACGCCTGCCGGAACGGGCAAAGAGGGAGCCAGAGGCAGTATCATGTGCAGAGTGGCGTTTTCAGGGCCGGCGGGTCATTGTAAACGTTTCACTTTGGCGCACCCCGATCCGGAAATATCCATCGCCTTTTTCTTCGGGAATCATGCGCCTCGTTATAGTCTGAAAACCTGCCCCCCTGCCGGGCACACACAAGATTTCACTGCTTCATTAACGACGAGGACACTCTTTCATGACAGCCAATACTTCTCCCACTTTGCTCGTGCTGGCAGCCGGCATGGGTAGCCGCTTCGGCGGACTCAAACAGATCGAGCCCGTTGGCCCTTCCGGCGAAACCATCATCGACTACTCCATCTACGATGCCCTGCGCGCTGGCTTCGGCAAGCTGGTCTTTGTCATCCGCAAGGATATTGAGCAGGCCTTCAAGGAAACCGTCGGAGCGCGCTTTGAAAAGGTTGCTCCTGTTGAATACGTCATGCAGGAGCTCGACAAGCTGCCCGCGGGCTACTCGATTCCCGAAGGCCGCACCAAGCCCTGGGGTACCACCCATGCCATCCTGATGGGCGCCGACGCCATCAAGGAACCCTTTGCGGCCATCAATGCCGACGACTTCTACGGCGCAGAAGGCTATCGCGCCCTCGCCGACCACCTGAACAGCGGTTCGCCTGACTTTGCCATGGTCGGCTTTGTCCTCCGCAATACTCTCTCCGAGCACGGTTCCGTGGCCCGTGGCGTTTGCCAGGTGGACGCTAACCGTTATCTGACCGACGTGGTGGAGATGCTCAAGATCGAGCACGACGGTGCCCACGCCAAGAACACCGCCGCCGACGGCACCGTCACCGCGCTGGATGGCTCCGAGCCGGTTTCCATGAACATGTGGGCCTTCCAGCCCAGCATCTTCCCGCTCCTCCAGGCAAAATTCCATGAGTTCCTCCAGAAATCCGGAAGCGAACTCAAGGCGGAATGCCTTATCCCCAATACAGTCAATGAATTGGTGAAGGCAGGCAAGTCGCGCGTCAAGGTTCTGCACACCAATGATTCCTGGTTTGGTGTCACGTACCGCGAAGATCAACCCAGTGTTGTGGCAAATATCCGCGCACTGGTAGCCGCGGGCAAGTATCCTGAGAAACTGTGGAAATAGTTATTGAGAAACCTGCTGTCGACGCCGTCGTGCGTCAGTTCCAGCTACCCGGTGAGTGCGTCAGTGCAGTGCCGTTCGGCAATGGCCATATTAACGACACCTACCGGGTAGTTTGCCTGGAGGGTGGCCGCGAACATCGCGCCATCCTCCAGCGCATCAACACCCAGATCTTCCGCAACCCTGACGCCCTGATGTCCAACATTGAGCGCGTCACCAGCCATCTGGCTGCTCAGGTTGCCCATCTGCCCGATGCGGACCGCCGCGTCACCCGCCTTATCCCCACCAAGGAAGATGGAGCCGGTTGGCTACGCGATGCCGAGGGTGGATGCTGGCGCGCTTACCGCTTTATCGACGGTGCCACCAGCATCGACAACGTCACCTCCACTCATCAGGCTTTTCAGGCTGCCCGGGCCTTCGGCCAGTTCCAGAGCCATCTGGCCACCCTGCCTGAACCCCGCCTGTTCGATACCATTCCCGACTTCCACAACACCCCCAAGCGCTTTGCCGCCCTGGAAGCCGCCATCCGTGCCGACGTGGCCCACCGCGCCCAGAGCGTGCAAGCGGAAATCGACTTTGCGCTGGCCCGCAAACCCATCGCCAGCGTGCTGCTGGATGCCGGACTGCCCGAGCGCGTCACCCACAACGACACCAAGCTGAACAACGCTCTTCTGGATGACAACACCGGAGAGGGCATCTGCATTGTCGATCTCGACACCGTCATGCCCGGTCTCGCGCTCTACGACTTCGGCGACATGATCCGTACCACCACCAATCCTGCCTCGGAAGACGAACGCGACCTTTCTCAGGTGGCAATGCTCTTTCCCATGTTCGAGGCTCTGGTGCGCGGCTATCTGGAGACTGCGGGTGGCTTCCTCACCCAGGAAGAAACAGCCCAGCTCGCCTTCAGCGGGCAGCTCATCACCTTTGAAATCGCTATCCGGTTCCTCACCGATCACCTGAATGGCGATACCTATTTCAAGATCCATCGCCCGAACCACAACCTGGATCGCGCCCGTTCGCAGTTCCGCCTGCTCGAACTGCTGGAGCAAAACGAGGACGCGATGGTGCGCTTTGTGGAGTCCATCCGCTAGGAAATTGTCCATCTGCCGGTGCGGAGTTTCCGCGCTCCCACCGGAGTCTGGCAAGCTCTGAACATGGTGGAAGCGCAGAGGAAGGGCACGGTTTGCTGGCCGGCCACGGCCGCAAAAAGCGAGAAGATTCGCTCATGGCCTCTCTCCAAGGTTGTCGGAACCGGCTGGGACCAATAACCTAGAACTCGAATGGGCCGCATCCGCGTACTCTCCGACCAAGTTGCCAACCAGATCGCCGCCGGCGAGGTGGTCGATAGGCCTGCCTCCGTCGTCAAGGAGCTGCTCGAGAACTCGCTCGATGCTGGCGCCAACCGTATCCGTATCGAAGTCGAGGGCGGCGGCCGCAAGCTGATCCGCATCTCCGACGACGGCTGCGGCATGAACCGCGACGACGCCCTGCTGGCCTTCGAACGTCATGCCACCAGCAAGCTCCGCACGGCCGACGACCTGCTGGCCATTGCCACACTCGGCTTCCGTGGCGAGGCCTTGCCCTCCATTGCCAGCGTCTCCCGCGTCTCGCTTGAGACCGCAACCGGCGAGGAAGCCAGCGGCACCCGCATTGAGATTGCCGGAGGCCGCATTCTCACGGTTGAAGACCGGGCTCTGCCGCGCGGCACCACCATCGCCATTGCCGACCTGTTCTTCAATACCCCGGCACGGCGCAAGTTCCTGCGCGCCGAGTCCACCGAGCTCTCGCACATCGTGGCGCTGGTCACGCATTACGCGCTGGTCCATCCTGACAAGCACTTTGAGTTGGTTTCGAGTTCCCACACCCTGGTGACGGCCCCTCCGGTGCAGCGTACCGCCGAGCGCATCTACCAGATTTTTGGTAAAGATACGCTGGCGCAACTGCTCCCGGTGGCGGCGGAGATGCAGCTTGAGCGCGTGGGATTACCCGAGCCGCCTCCCTGGAAACGCGATCCCGATGAGCCACCGCGCCAACCCGGTGCCCTGCGCCTGAGCGGGTTTTACTCCAAGCCCGAGCTGCAGAAGCTGAACCGGAATTCGATCTATATCTTTGTGAACAAGAGGCTTATTCGCGACCGCTTGCTTCTGCACGCCATCTCTGAGGCCTACCGGAACGTAATTCCACCCACCAGTTTCCCGGTGGTGCTGCTCTTTCTGGAAATGCCTCCGGAGGAAGTGGACGTGAACGTCCATCCGGCCAAAACCGAGGTGCGCTTCCGCCAACAGTCCTATATTCATGACTTTGTGCGTGACCGCCTGCGTACGGCACTCATCCATGCACGGCCAGCGGCCGGCTTCCTGGCGGCCATCGATGGCCAGCCCACGGCCAGCCCCTCGCTGATGCCGCCACCGGTTTCGCCTTTGCCGGACTCCGACGCCACAAGGTTGGGCGAAGCGGGCAGCGAAGCTGAGAGCTTCAAGCTCTCTCCACGGGTTCCGCCCCCTGAGCCGGGACGCTTTTCCTTTGCTCCCAGCCCCTATGCCGCGTCCCAGAACTTCGACGTGGCCAGTTGGGGGGCTGCCGCCTCCGCGCTGTTCACCCCGGGGGCTGACAAGAGCCCGGCGGATTCAGACGCGCTGCCACCCGAGCTTGCGGAGCCGCTTTCCGGAGTGGCCTCCCGCACCTCCCAGATCGAGATTGAACAATCCACCGTGAACCTGAGCCGGCTGGCCTCCCTCAAACCCATGGGCCAGCTTCGCGAGTCCTTTATTGTGGCCACCAGCGAAGACGGCCTGTGGATTGTGGACCAGCATGTGGCACACGAGCGGATTCTGTTTGAGAAAATTTTGCGCGATCGCCAGGTGGAGAGCGTGCAGCGCCAGCGCCTGCTCATGCCGCTTCTGGTGGAACTCAAGCCGGATCAGATGGTCGTCTTTGCCCGCATTGCCGAGGAACTGGAGCGCAACGGGTTCGAGGTGGAACCCTTTGGTCCGCAAACACTTGCCGTGAAAGCTGCGCCGGTGGGTCTGGAAGGCGGCAATTTGGAGCGGATGCTGGCCGACGTGATTGACCGCTCCGCCGGTGACTCCTCCGAACCCTCGCAGAATGAAGATCTTGACGCTTTGCGCGCGCGGATTGCCGCCTCCCTGGCCTGCCATTCCGCCATCAAGGTGAACATGCCCCTCGATCAAGCCCGGATGGAGTGGCTCCTGAAGGAGCTGGCACAGACGGAGCACCCCACAAGCTGCCCTCATGGCCGTCCAATTGCCCTTTTGTACTCTTGGAAAGAGATACTCCGGGCTTTCCATCGCATCTGATTCGCGTCTAGAATATGGAAGGCGGTGGTTTTTCGCGCTCTCAGGAGCTGAAAACTACCAGGCGGAGCCTATCCTGCCAGCCTGGAAGTGAGGGTTTTTCTTTGACAGCAGAGCAATTGGAAGCATCGCGCTCCGAAAGGATGCGCCAGAACGGAAACGGGACCATCACTTTTGAGGATGCCCGTACTTGGATTGAAGAGACCGGACTTTGTCTCTTCCTGCCCCGGCGGCAGTTTGCCTCATCCGTTGCGCCGTCTTTTGTTGAGGCGGTAGCTGGCCAGCGCAACGCGACCCCCGATCCCAAGCAGATTGCTCTTGCTGAAGAACTGCTTGTTCGACTGGAACGAGACGGCGTGGTTGTCCGGCTCAATCTGCAAGGCCAACCCGGCGAGCAGCCCGACTTTGTGGTCGCCGCCTGGGTACTCCCTTATGTATATGCTCTGCGCGGAGATCGCGACTGGCGGCGTAACCCGCAGCTCACCGGCTCCCGTCAGGTTTCCCCGCTCGCCGTCCAAGCCTACAAACTGCTCGAGGCGAGTGAAACCAATGTCGCTTCGCTCCGTCACACCCTGGGCCGCGAGGTAACCGACGCCGCCGTTATCCGTGCCATCACGGAACTCTGGCAGCAACTGCGCATCATTCCGGTGATTGCAGCTCCTGGCGATCCGGCCAAGTGGCAACTGCTCCGCGTGCGCTTCCAGAAGGCGATTGCTGAGGGAGCCTCCACCTCGCAAGTTACCGCCATCTCCGTACTTGCCTCCATCTATCTGCAGGCCGTGATTGCCGCCACCATGGAAGATGTTGAAGTCTTTCTGTCGCCGCTCACCGCCCGCAGCAAGGTGCGCGAGGTTCTGCGCGGTCTGGTGGCCACCCGCCAGGTGCACACCATCGCTCTGGGACATGCTCCCCACTTTTATGTGGCCGGCACTCTGCCCGAATTCAGCGTGACCCCCAGCTTCTACACCAGCTCGTCCATGGGAGCCTCTTCTTCCTACTTCCTCCACGCCGGGGGCAGGGAAGTGGAGCCGGAAGAGCCTATTTTTGTGGATACTTCAGTGAAGGTGGAAGCTGCTCCGGTAGTGGCGGAACCAGCCGTCCTTCAGACAGCGGAACCCAAGCCGGTAGCGGTGGTTGAGCCTGTAGCCCCGGTGCAACATGCACCCCGCGTGGTTACCCCGCACAAGAGTTCCGCGCCGGAGAAGGCGCCTGCCCGCCCGCGCTTCAGCCGCCCGGCGGCACACAGCCGCGACCGCAAACCAGCAGCCTCCAGCGCGCGTCCAGCTCGCCGTGGCGACGATGCGCGCGGTTCGGCCCGCCCGGCTTCCTCCCGCTCCGCTTCGACGCATGGTTCCTCTTCGCGGACAGCCTCATCGCGTCCGGCCTCGACACACGGCCGTACGGGCGCATCGAGCCGCTGGGCAGCAGGACCGGCCAAAAATGCCAGCAGCAAGTCTGCTTCAACGCATCACGCCACAACCACCGCCAAGAGCGCGAGTGGCAAGCCTGCCGCTCGTCCGGCTAAGCCGGTAGCTGGCGCGCGCTCCGCGCAAGGCACAGCCAAGCCACAGCGCAGTGCTGCCCGCCCGGTAGCAAAGTCTTCCGCTCCGGCCCGCAAAAGTGCGGCTCCGCGTGGTGGCGCAACGGTACGTGGCGCGCGCAAGCCCGCTGGCGCTGGCGTCTCCAAGTCCAGCTCGGGCAAGCGCTTCAGCTATGCCGGTGGAGCCAAGAAGCGCGGATGAGCAGCCCCGTTCCCGACTCCGCTTCCTCCCAGCGCCGCCCGGTCGTCGCCATTGACGGTCCGGCGGGCGCTGGCAAGAGCACCATTGCCCGTCAGATCGCACTGCGCTTCGGATTGCTGAATCTGGAGAGCGGAGCCATGTACCGCGCCTTTGCCTTGAAGGCTCTGCGCTCTGTTGTGGCTTTGGACGATCAGCAAGCTCTGGTTGCGCTCTCCACCACCACCAGCATTTCCCTGGTGCAGGGCGAGAATGGCAACTGCGTGCTGCTGGACGGTAACAATGTTACCGCGGATCTCCGCAATCCCGAAGTCTCACAGGCAGCATCGAAGGTGAGTGTTTATCCCCCGATCCGCGTCTGGATGGTTTCGCTGCAGCAAAAGCTGGGTGAAGACGGTGGCGTGGTCATGGAAGGCCGGGACATTGGCACTGTGGTTTTTCCCAAAGCCGATGTCAAAATCTTTCTCGATGCCGACCCGGAAGTTCGCGGACAACGCCGTTTTGACCAGATGGGACCGGCCGCCGGCAGTAGCGAAGAGGTGATCCGCGATTTGCGTGAGCGCGACCAGCGCGACCGCAACCGCGCCGACTCGCCGCTGAAGCCTGCTGAGGATGCGATTCTGCTCGATTCTTCCCACCTTACCCTGGAAGAAACAGTTCGTGCTGCGGAGTCCATCGTGCAGGAAAAGATCAGCTTGGAACGCTGACCACGGTGATTTTTTCCTTGTCATTCTGAAGCGCTCTGAGCAAGAATCAGCAGAGTTTTATAAATAGGTCGAATGAGTTCGGACGATTGCATGTAGCTCCATAAGCTATCTTCGCAACATCGGTGTGCAAGTAACCCGCTGGGCTGCGCATCGACGGTTTTTGTACCGCGCTTGCCATCTGGCAACCCCATGCCGATGCTTTTCTCTTCATGGAACTGTTCCGTGCCTCTACTTTGCGCAGTCCGGAACATTTCAATTGTTCTCCAGAATTCTCCTTCTTTCTGTTGGAAAGCATGGTGTGGATTCTCTCTTCTCTTCGGCCACACCTTTTAAAGAAATTTAGCTCTAGATACAGGAGAATCTATGCTGTTCAGATGCCCGTGCTGTAAAGGATCTGACGTACGTTCCTCGAAATTTCAGCTCGTCGACGTCTTTTTTTGTCTCGCTCTACTGCTTCCGGTCCGCTGCCGCCAATGCCGCAAGCGCTTTCATCTTTTCTTCACGCTGGCAGCGCCACTCCATGCGCATGCGCACAAGCACAAGGAAGACCACGGTACGACGTGAGAGCATGGAACGAATTTTTGCATGTGCCAACACGTAGGACAGAGCCGCGGATCATCGCGGCGGCTGCCGGGCACTGGTCCACCACCCCACATGGATGCGTTAGTCTGGGTACGTGGAGATCGTTTGCCATCGTTGCCATCGAGCTGTTCCCGTGGACAGCAGCTTTTGCCCGTCCTGCGGTTTGCCGCAGCTTGTCTACGACGCCGCGGAAACGCCCGGGCAACTGCAGGGTGACTCCTGGACAGCGGCATTGCAAGACGCCGGAGTGGTGGAGTGGAAGCGCGCCTTGCGCACCGCATCGCTGCTGGCCGTTCCCGCTGGAGTGGTTGCCAGCATGTTGGGCTTCCTGGGGGCTTTGTTGATGGCCCTCACCTCGGTTTTCGTGATTCTGCTCTATATGCGCAACCGGCAGCCGGCCTGGATCACAGTGGGCGCGGGCGCGCGCATTGGCCTGGTGACGGGATTGATCAGCGCATGGACAGCCCTGGCAACAGCCGGCCTTAGCCTTTTCGCCATGCGCTACTGGGTCCAGCAGGGCAAGAATTTCGACGATATTTGGGCCATGGTGACGAATGAGCGGCTTCCCGCTCAACTGTCGGCCGCGGGATGGAGCGCGCAGCAGATCGCCCAACAGCAGGCACAGATGCTCTCTCCGGACGGCAAGGCTGGATGGATTGTTGGCATCCTGCTGTTTCTTGCCGCCATGCTGTTGCTCTTTGCTGTGGCTGGTGGAGCTATCGGGGCCCGGCTGGTGGTTCGCATTCGCCGCTCTCAGCTTTAGTTTGTTTACAATTTGATTGTCACTGGCAGATCCGCTGCATGGAATCGCTGTCGTTCCCGGAGCTTGTCCGGAACTCCCAGCATTCCTCGCGACTTGCCCCCAACCCCTAATCGCTCGTATCATCCCACGAGAGATTCAGCCACGAGAGAATCGAGGCGAAAGCAGCTCATGAGCGCATCCGAACAAAATAACAGCTTACGTGTGAAGGGCCGTCTGATGTCTGCCTCGGAGATCGAGCGTACGCTCGTCCGGTTGGCCCACGAAATTGTTGAAAAGAGCAATGGAGGCGAGAACCTTGCCCTGGTCGGCATCAAGCGCCGCGGTATTCCGCTGGCCGACCGGCTCAGCAAACTCATCTCCACTATCGAAAAGCGCCCGGTTGAGTCAGGTGTGCTCGACATTCAGTTCTACCGCGACGATCTGTCCACCGCCGATGTGCGCCCCATCGTCACCCCCGGCTCCATCGGTTTTGATGTGACCGGCCGCGATGTGATTCTGTGCGATGATGTGCTCTACACCGGCCGTACGGTCCGCGCCGCTCTCGACGCCCTGTTTGATCACGGCCGTCCGCGCCGCGTGCAGCTTTGTGTACTGATTGATCGCGGACATCGTGAGCTTCCCATTGAGGCTACTTACATCGGCAAGCATGTGCCCACCTCAAGCCGCGAAATTATCGAAGTCAAATTCCAGGAGGTCGACAACGACGAGCAGGTTCTGCTGGTCGAACGTGTCGCCCCGTAGCTCGACTCTGGAGAGCGCGTCCTAGCGATGCGCTCTCGTCTGCCCTCTGCCGCCTGATGAGGGCGATCACCGCAAACCGGACCGGGATCCTGATTCTCCGGTCGAGAATCCCCATGACTACAGCTGCGCCCTCTCTCCGCCGTCAGCTTTCCACGCCGCAAGCGCCTGCATCTCTATTCCCTTACAACCCAGGTTCGCTGCTCTCGGTCCAGGCTCTCTCTCTGGACGACCTGAGCCGGCTGCTGGCCCGGGCCACGGAACTTGAGAGCATGGACCCCGCCGAGCGTAATCGCATCCTGTTCAAGCGCCGCATCGGCCTGCTCTTTTACGAGCCCTCCACGCGCACGCGCACCAGCTTTGAGCTGGCGGCCAAGTCTCTCGGAGCTGATACCACACTGGTTTCCAACCTCAGCTCCAGCATCGACAAGGGCGAGTCGCTCAAGGATACCGGCCTCACTCTGCGCGCGCTGGGCGTTGAAGCCATCATCCTGCGCCATAACGCCTCCGGAGCCGCATGGCTGCTGGAGGAAGCTACCCGCCTGCCTGTGCTCAATGCCGGTGACGGTATGCATGAGCATCCCACGCAGGCCCTGCTCGATCTGCGCACGCTGCTGGCCAAGCTCCGCCCCGGCGTTACCCAGCTTGATGAAAAAACGCTGGAAGGCATCACCGTGGCCATCGTCGGCGACATCTTCCATAGCCGTGTTGCCCGCTCCAACATGCTTCTGTTGCCCCGCCTGGGCGCCAGCGTGGTTCTCTGCGGCCCCCGTGAGCTGCTGCCGGAACTGGCTGCCAAGGCCGGCCCGAACATTGAAATCGAGCGCGATCTGGCCAATGCTCTGCGCCGGTCGCAAGCCGTCATGATGCTCCGCATTCAGTCCGAGCGTCTGGCGGGCCTGCAACTGGATGCCGACGAATACCGCGAAAGCTATCAGCTCACCGGTCCGCGCCTGGCCAGCTTTGCGCCAGAAGCCATCGTGCTCCATCCCGGACCGATTATCCGCGGCCTTGAGATCACGGCCGGCGTAGCGGATGGTTTCCAGTCCGCAATCCTCGATCAGGTGCACAACGGAGTCGCCATCCGCATGGCGGTTGTAGAACGGGCGCTCACTGTCGCCCAGAAGGGAAGCCCCGCATGAGCGACCTGGTAATCCGTGGAGGCCATCTGCTCGATCCGGCTGCCGGAGTCGACGCACCCAGAGACATCTTCCTCAAGGCCGGCCGCGTGGCGGACATTGCCGCTCCCGGCAAACTGAAGGGAACCAACGGCGCCGAGGTGATTGACGCCTCTGGCCTTACTGTAGCTCCCGGCCTGATCGACATGCACGTGCACCTGCGTGAGCCCGGCTTTGCCCACAAGGAGACGATTGTTACCGGCACGGCCTGCGCCGCAGCCGGCGGATTCACCTCCGTGGCCGCCATGCCCAACACGCGCCCGGTGAACGACAACGCTGAAACTACCCGCTGGATGCTCTCGCCAGACCGCGGCGCCATGGTGCGCGTCTTCCCGATTGCCGCCGCCACACGCGGCTCCAAGGGCGAAGCAATCAACGACTACGCCGCCCTCAAGTCCGCTGGCGCCATCGCCGTATCGGACGATGGCTTGCCCATCCTGAAGGATGGCGTGATGCGCGAGGCTCTGGCCGCCGCTGCCCGCGTAGGGTTGTGCGTCATCCAGCACGCGGAAGACACGCGCATGACAGCAGGCGGCTGCATGAACCAGGGACCGGCCAGCTTCCGTCTGGGATTGCGCGGCATGCCCGCCGAAGCGGAAGTCTCCATCGTGGAGCGCGACATTCGCCTCGTCAGCGAACTCCGCGACGCGCGTGTGCATCTGCATGTGGCGCATCTCTCCACCGCGGGCGCTTTGGCCGCCGTGCGCCAGGCCCGTCGCAATGGCTTGCGCGTTACCTGCGAAGTGGCTCCGCATCACTTCCTGCTCACCGACGAACACGTGGGCTTTTACGACACCAACGCCAAAATGTGCCCGCCGCTGCGCTCCGCCGCCGATCGCGACGCCATGATCGAAGGCATTTTGGATGGCGTGGTGGACGCCATTGCCACCGACCATGCTCCGCATGCCCAGCACGAGAAGGAAGTGGAGTTCCAGAACGCTCCGAACGGCATTCTGGGCCTGGAGACCGCCCTAGGCCTGAGCCTGCGCTGGCTGCACAAGGAGATGAAGCTGCCCATGGGCCGCATCATCAGCCTGCTCAGCGCCCAGCCAGCCGCTCTACTTGGAATGAAGGGGCGCGGAACGCTCACGGTGGGCAGCTTTGCCGATGTGGTCATCTTCGATCCCAAGGCGGAGTGGACCTACAAGGTAACCGAGACCCATTCGAAATCGAAGAATACGCCGTTCAATGACTGGCCCATGCTGGGCAAGGTGCGCTGGACCATCAGCGAGGGACGCGTGGCCTTCACCGGGCAGGCGTAGAGTCAACCTCCGCGTTCCCATGCGAGGAGAATTGGCCTTGAGGAGAGGACACCGCTACCCCTCGTATATCCCGCCCAAGCCGCGTTCTTGTTTTTGCGGCTTGGATGGGGGTCTGGAAGCATCCAAGCCCGTCTCCCACTTCATCGCAGACAAACCGGTTTCCAGCGTGGCAATCAGCCTCCGTGCAAAATCTACCGTTGCCAGTTGCGGCTGATTGGTGCGGTGCACCTGCAGAGCCCAGCGCGCTTCTTCGACCTGCCGCACTTGGCTGCGAACCTGCTCAAACGAGGTGGGCTTTGCGGCTAGCGTGCAAGTCTCCGTACTTATCCGGCCTGTCTTGAGAGCCGCCGGCACCATGCGATTGCAGCGGCAGGGCGCATCATCGGAGGCTAGTCCGCAGTAGCTCTTGGTAAAACGGACAATCGCGTTGCGAGCCATCTGCAACCGTTTGCGATAGAGCTCCGGCGGGATCTCCAGAATCTCCGCAGCCTCCGGACCGGCCATCTCCATGATTTCACCCAGAATATAGGCCAATCGATGCGGCCGATCCAGGCATTGCAGCATGGCAAAGGTGCAACCAATCTTCACTTCCTCAATCAGCAGCGACTGCTCCGCTTCAGGTGGTGCATCGTCTGAACACCCCATCGTAATGCCCTCGGCAAACTGCTCGAAGCTCATCCGCATGCGCTCGCTGGCGCTCTTCTTCACATCCAGGATGTAGTTGACAGCGATACGGTAAGCCCAGGTTTTGAGTTTGCTGCGGGAATCGAATTGGGCTAACCGCGTCACAATGCGCACCAACGTCTCCTGCGTGGCATCCTCTGCATCTTCGCGATTCGCGAGCATACGCAGAGCCAGACCATACAGGTCGCCCTGCAGAGCGCTTACTAAATGATTTAATGCGTCCTTGTCGCCAGCCAGTGCGCGGCATGCGGCTTCTTCAAGCGTCAGATTCATTGCCGGCTCCTGTGTCTCCTGTTTCTCGGCTGTGTTTTAGACGATGCCCGGCAGCACAGTGTGAAACAGGCAGTCCGTGAGCTTCTCCATTTCACAGCGGGCGTTGCCCCCTCGTCAAAGCAGCGGGCGAGAAAGCCGCACCCAAAGCTGAAAACCTGCAACCAGCCTATGAGCCATTTGGAACAGGATCCGCAGATGGGGTGGAGGGCTCAATTCCCAAGGAGAAAGTAACGTGTCAACTGCGAAGAACTACAAACTGGCATCCATCGGTGAACTTGAAAAGGTGGGTCGCGCAACCCTGAACAGCGAGCTGGCTCTGACCGGTTCTGAGGTTTCCATCAATCAGCTACCAGCAGGTGCCAGCGTTCCGTTTGTGCATGCCCACAAGCAGAACGAAGAGGTCTACATCATTCTGAATGGCAAAGGTCAGTTCTATATCGATGGCGAAGAGCTTCAGATCAAAGAAGGCGATGTACTACGCCTTGATCCTGCCGCCGCCCGCTGTATTAAGGCCAACGCCAACACCGCGCTGCGCTTCATCTGCATCCAAACCACTGCAAATAGCCTGAAGCAGTTCACTGAAACCGATGGTGTACCGGTGGACGTGAAGCCAAGCTGGCTATAACAATAGCCACTTCCCATACAAGAACAGCCCCGCCGGAAACTCCGCGCGGGGCTGTTCTGTTGGTCTCCGACTGCTATCGAAAACCAGAAAATTTCGGCAAAAGGACCTGTAAGCCGAATTCTGTCGTGTGCGGTCATTCCTCTAGACGCCGCATTGCTGCGGGCGTTCATCAGCGACCTACCCGGAGGTTTCGCCACTTGCTCAAGCCGGCTTGGCGTACCGGGCCGGTACGCGGCGCGCGTCGGGCTTTTCGCCGCGCGCATCCCTCCCTATTTGGTCTTGCTCCGTGTGGGGTTTACCGTGCCACAGCCGTTACCGTCTGCGCGGTGGGCTCTTACCCCACCTTTTCACCCTTACCCCGGCAGGGACTTGCCATCCAGGCATACGCCCTTCGGGCCGGTCCCGGATGCCCTCCGCAGAGGGGTAGCCGAGGCGGTTTGTTTTCTGTTGCACTGGCCGTCTACGAGCCTTCGCAAGCTCGCATCCCGGACGTTATCCGGCACACTGCCCTGTGGAGTTCGGACTTTCCTCCCCCGAGAGTCGTGACGCTTGCGCGCCTGCCCCCGGCAGCGACCGCCCGGTCCTCCTGCCAGTGGTTAGTCTACCTCGAAAGCGAACAGGAGATGCAGCTATCGGAGACTACAATCAACAATGCGATGATCCAGTACCTCTATCTCGGCCGCATCGGATATGACGAAGGGCTCAAGCTTCAGGAAGAGCTTGTGCAAGCAGTGATTGCCGGACGCACAGCCAACACCTTGCTGTTGCTGGAGCATCCGCCGGTGCTCACGCTGGGGCGCAATGCCAATCGCTCCAACATCCTAGCCACGGACGCCATGCTGGCCGCACGCGGCGTCACCGTACATGAGATCAACCGCGGCGGCGACGTCACCTATCACGGTCCCGGCCAGTTGGTGGGCTATCCGATCTTCGACCTCCGCACCCTGCACACCGCCAGCGGCAAGCGCATGGGCCCGGTGGACTTTGTCCGCTTGATGGAAGAGGCGCTGATCCGGGTGAGCGGCCACTTTGGTGTGCCCGCCTTCCGCATTCCCGGCCTGACCGGCGTCTGGTGCGGCCCTATGGGTAGCGGAGCCTTGGAGGATGGCGTTCTGCCCTCGAAGGACCACCCGGCGGGCGAGCGCAAGATTGGAGCCATCGGCATTCATGTGTCGCGCGGTGTGACTTCGCATGGATTTGCCTACAACGTCACCACGCGGCTGGAAGACTTCTTGCTCATCAATCCCTGCGGCATCACGGACCGGCCGGTAACGAGCCTGGAAAGGGAAGTGCCGGCTCCCACCAGCCTGCCTGTACTGGAGGAGATGGCGAACCTGGCGGCCCGCCAGTTCGGCCTGGTTCTGGGGGAACAAGTGCTTGCCGTGGAGAATCTTGCGGCTCTGCGCGCGCACAGCGGGACCAGCCCAGCCGTGGTGGCCGAGGATACACCCTGCCAGGCTCCGGCAGAGGTGGAGCGGTTGCTGCACCCCGGCGAACCAATGCGTCTGGCCTGATTGCCTCCAGTTTTTCCACATCATGCACAGGGGGCTGTGAACTTGTTGAAATCTAGACTCTTTTCGGCTGCGGCTTCAGCAAGCCAGAGGCTGAAGACCAGCAGCGCAGAGCCGTCGGACGAAAGCACGGGCGTGGATTACCGGCCGCGAGCGTCCGCCATCATCCCACACCGCGGCCTCCTTTATCTGCTCTGAACGCACCGCGATTTATAATCCACGCTGGACCCCAGCGCGAACCGGCGTCCCGTAACACGGAGAAATACGCTCTATGCCGACCGACGTCATCATGCCCCAAATGGGCGAATCCATTGTGGAAGGCACCATCACCCAATGGCTCAAAAAGCCCGGCGACCGTGTCGAGAAGGACGAGCCGCTGTTCGAAATCTCTACCGACAAGGTGGATGCCGAGATCCCCTCACCCACCGCGGGCACACTGGCTGAAATCCGCGTTGCCGCTGGCTCTACGGTAGCCATCAACACCGTGGTAGGCCAGATTGTGGGCGCGGACGAAGCTACCGCTGCTCCGGCTGCCGCCTCGGAAGGCGTTGAGGTGGTAATGCCGCAGATGGGCGAGTCCATTGTGGAAGGCACCATTACCAAGTGGCTCAAGCAGCCCGGTGACAAGGTGGAAAAGGACGAGCCGCTGTTTGAAATCTCCACCGACAAGGTGGACGCGGAGATTCCTTCGCCGGTTTCTGGCACGCTCACTGAAATCCGTATCGGCGTGAGCCAGACCGTAGCCATCAACACCGTAGTGGCGGTCATTGGTGGCAGTGGCGTGGCTCCCGCTCCGGCAACGCCCGCTCAGCCCCAGGCGCATGCCCCGGAAATCCAATCCATCGTGCCGCCGCAGGCCGTGGAAGACCCGCAGTTGGCCGGACGCCGTCTGCGCTCCTCTCCCTTGGTGCGCCGCATTGCGCGCGAGCATCAACTGGATCTGCGCCAGGTAGCAGGCTCCGGCTCCGGTGGCCGCATCACCAAGGACGACGTTCTGCGCCATCTGCACGACTACGGTCCGGGCAACGCCAATCCTCCGCAACCTGCCGCCTCCAAGCTGCCGGGCGAACTGGTTCCTCTCACCAAGATGCGCTCCATCATTGCCCAGCGCATGGTGGAGAGCAAGCGCATCGCGCCGCATGTGCACACCGTCTACAAGATCGACATGACGCGCGTGGCTCAACTGCGCGAGCATGAGCGCGGAGCCTTTGAAAAGCGCCACGGCATCAAGCTGACGTACATGCCGTTTATTGCGGCGGCCACGGTGGAAGCTCTGCGGCGCTTCCCCATCCTCAACGCATCGCTTGAGGGCAATTCCATCCGCTATCACCGCAACATCAATCTGGGCATTGCCGTCGCGCTGGACTGGGGTCTGATCGTTCCCGTGGTGCGTGAGGCAGAGACACGCTCGTTCTCCGGCCTGGCCAAGACCATCAACGATCTGGCGGCGCGCGCACGCTCCAAGAAGCTGATGCCGGATGAGACGTCTGGCTCCACGTTTACCCTGACCAACTCCGGCGTCTTTGGCGGCGAATACGGCACCCCGGTGATCAACCAGCCTGAGTCTGCGATTTTGGCCATCGGCGGATTGCGCAAGGAGCCCGTGGTGCTCACCGACAAGGAAGGCAATGATTCCATCGCCATTCGCTCCGTGCAGTACTACTGTCTGGGCTTTGATCACCGTCTGATCGACGGCGCGGACTCCGGCAAGTTCATGTCCATCCTGAAGCATGTTCTGGAGCATTGGGACAAGCCGTTGGACTGACACACGCAGTGATCCAACCCCAAAATCCCACCTTCGCAGGTGGGATTTTTCGTGCCCTTTCTGTTGCGCGTTTCAGTGCCAGGAGTGCTCTACGGCGCCGGCAGGCATGTGATGCGTAATCTCTCGATTCGCGCATTCAATATCAGCAGAGAGATTACGCGGCATCCAGTTCTGGTCGCGTACGGGCAAGATGATGTTGATCGTCTCCGTTTTCCTGCCGGATTTTAATTGCTGTTGTACTGCATGGAAGAGGTCGGCAAGGAATAGGCGCTGGCCGGAGAGAATCTCCGCGCCGCCCATCGCGCCGTGGCCAGGTAAAACGTAACGTGGCTGCAGCGCCTCGGCCTTTTCCAGCATGCGTGGCCAGTTCGCCAGCCAAGCGTCTTTCAGGTTGTTGCGCGGACCATTCACCGCTGCATCGCCGGTGCAGAGAATGCGTTCGCGCGGCAGCCATACGTACGTGTCGCCGCGAGTGTGCTCCCAACCGTAGTGCAACAGTTCAACGCGGCGCGTGGCGTCTTCCAACACCATACGCTCGCCGCTGAAGATTTGTTTAGGCCGTTCCAGATCTTGGACGCCGAGTACGCGTACATCCTCGCGCAAAGCCATCTCGCGCTGCCAGCGGGCTGGCTCAAAGCGTTTCATCTCTGCCGCCGCATCTTCGTGCGCAATCGTAATGGCTCCAGCACGTGTCCAGAGTGCGCTCCCATAGGCGTGGTCACCGTGATGATGCGTCAGCACTACGTAGCGCACCGGCTTGGATGAAAGTGTCTTCACCTCTTCCAGCAGCTCTTGGGCGCGACCTGGATAGTTTGCATCAACAACGATGAGGTAGTCCTTCATCTCAAGGACGATGTTGTTGCTGTAGCCCTTGGAAGCATCTCCGAGCAGGAACCAGACCCCGGGCGCCACCAGTTGCGGCGCGCCGCTCTGGGCGCGGCCAGGCAGTACAAAGACGGCAAAGATCAGCACGGCAAGAAGCAATCGAAAAGATAAGCGCATGCGGCCCTCCACCTCACAGTAAGGGCAGAGGCGGAAATGCGCCAGAAATTTATGGAACGGTTCGAGTGCCTCTAACAGAGGAATTTCAAGGATGAGCAGAAGTGCGTCTACCTTCTGCCCGCCATAAAGACCACTGTGCCAGGTAAAGCTGATCGGGCCGCCGTCGTTGGCGGTAAGGAGCTTCAGCACGCCACTTGCGTTGACGTAGAGGACGGTGAAGATTTTTTGGATGCCATCATCCGGGTCTGGAGAAACTTCCCGCGGTAGAGTCGCTGGATTCTGCCTGGAGGCAAGGATCCTTGCGACTCAGCCACGCGCGATGGTGAGACAGAGCGCCACGAAAAGGCCTATCCCGAGGCAAGGAAAATAAATCATGTTCAGCACGGCAAACCGGAGCAGCGTCCGGCGGCGCGTACCGCCAAAGACGCGACGCATGGCCATGAACAGATAAATCGGCATCCAGAAGAGCTGGATAAAGCCGACGATGTTTTCGAGCCAGTCGATCTTGAGCAGGCCTATGAGCAACTTGACAGCGAGCACCAGGAAAAAGAAGGCGTGGACGTGCAGGGAGAAGTAGACGTAGGAAGGATACCGAAGAGAGCGCCCGGAGTAGATCATGCGCAAAGCCAACGCAAACAAAGGCACAATCGCAAACATGACATGCGAGGTGTTGGCCATCATCTCATGTCCGAAGGCGCGGGGATCTTCCAGTGCGTGGGCAATGGACCGGTTCAGCCACTGCGAGAAGTGCGAGTCTTTATCGCTGATGTGGATTTCGGTATCGGCTTGTACCTTGGAATCGCTTTTGAAGCTCTTGTCGGTGCTGTAGCCCATCAGCAAAAAGAACAGCACGCTCATGGTCAGATAGAGCCGGATGGGACCGATGAAGCGGGCGCGCTTGCCGGCCAGAAACTCCGCGCTGAGGCGACCGGGAAAGAAGACGAGTGCCTTCAGCGTGGCAAGGATCTTGCCATCCAGGTGGAGAAACTCATGCGTGGCTTCATGCAGCAGATGGCCCAACGTGGGATCAAGCGGATGATCCGGTTGCCCGCAATGCGCGCAGTAATGGCCATGCAGCGTGGAGGCGCAGTTCGAGCACTGCTCAGGAGCCGTTGCTCCCGCCAGAATCTGGGGTCTTTCGGTGGTCATCCTGCATTGATTGTATAAGGGATGTTTTTCCCTCCGTGAGATGAGCGGCCATCGGTTATGCTCGTCCCATGCTTCCTGACGGAGATCGCGAGCTCGTGCAAATAGTGGATGCGGCGCTGGCCGATGCAGCGCACAGGGCAGGCGAATGGCTTGCCTGTCGTCCTGGCTGCACCCAATGCTGCCACGGCGCGTTTGCCATCAGCTCGCTGGACGCGGCGCGCCTGCGCGCTTTCATGGCCACACTCGCAGATCAGGAACCTGCCCTTGCGCAGGCGGTGCGGGATCGCGCCGCGGAATGGATCGCGAGCAACGGCGCGGAGTTTCCTGGCGACTGCTCTACCGGCGCACTCGGCGTGAGCGACGAGGAACAGGAGCGCTTCGAGGAATTTGCCAACGACGCGCCCTGCCCGGCACTCGACCCGGAAACCGGACGTTGCTGCGTGTATGCCGCGCGGCCCATGACCTGCCGCGTGTTTGGCCCACCGGTGCGCAACGAGGGCGGTGGCATTGGCCATTGCGAGCTCTGTTTTCAAGGCGCGCCCACGGCCGTGGTGGTGGCCTGTGAGATGCAGGTGCCGCACGATCT